>WNGL01002352.1_pt1 | contig 41238 bp, 33 predicted proteins | sample 5400591 | NCBI WGS metagenome assembly WNGL01 (sample SAMN13153377, study PRJNA577476) | soil metagenome | isolation source: 80 cm soil or saprolite under Garry oak tree replicate 1 | place: USA:California | collected 2016-06-15
CCAGAACCGATGGGGCGTGAGCGAGTTGCCGATCAAGCCGGCAACTCAAACCACCGCCATCGAGCAACCTTCTCCACGAAATTACTGGCTTTCAACCGCCGAATTGAAGAACCGAGGTTTTGCAACAGCCTTTAGCTAGACTTCGCTCGTCGTTTGAAGATCGTCGCTCTGGTCATGCATAATCTCCCCGGAGCTAATATGAGGATGATTCTGGTCGTACTGTTCTGTTTCGCCTTCGCCATGGTTCTCGCAGCTCAAACTCCCCCTCCCACCGTCGCTGAAGCTGAAGCCTTCATGAAGAACGCCGAGGCGAGGCTGGCTGAGCTAAACACCAAAGTCAATCAGGCGGGCTGGGTGCACGAAAACTTTATCACTGAGGACACTGAGGCCCTGGCCGCCGACGCTAACGACGAACTCACGGCAGTCACTACTGAACTGGTCGAGCAGGGCAAACGCTTTGATGGAGTGCTGATGCCCGCCGATTTGTCGCGCAAGTTCCTGCTGCTCAAGCTCTCGCTGACGGCCCCGGGACCGAAAGATCCTGTGCTGCGCAAGGAAATGAATGACATCGCAGCCGCGCTCGACTCCGAATACGGCAAGGGAAAATACTGCCCGTCGCCGGACAAGTGTCTTGACATTACAGCGATTGAAAAGATCATGGGCGAAAGCCGCGATCCCAATGAGCTGAAAGATCTGTGGACAGGATGGCATGCGGTGGGCGCTCCCATGCGCAAGCGGTACACCCGTTTCGTTGAACTGTCGAACCAAGGCGCGCAGGAGCTGGGATTCAAAGATACGGGAGCGCTGTGGCGCGCCGGGTATGATAGGCCTCCGGAGCAATTCAGCGCCGAAATGGATCGGCAATGGGAGCGAGTGCGGCCGCTGTATCTGTCGCTCTATACGTTTGTGCGGGCGCGGCTGTCGCAGAAGTATGGGCTGCAGATCGTGCCGCCGGATGGGCCGATGCCGGCGCATGTGCTGGGAAATCCGTGGGCGCAGGCCTGGGGAGACATCTTCCCCATTCTCGGACTGCCCGAAAACAGCAGCGGCTACAATCTGAGCGCATTGCTCAAGGCCCAGAAGCTCGATGCCAAGGGCATGGTGAAGTATGGGGAGAATTTCTACAAGTCACTCGGCTTCGCGCCCCTGCCGCAAACTTTCTGGGAACGGTCGTTATTTACTAAACCCAAAGACCGTGATGTGGTCTGCCATGCCAGCGCGTGGGACATCAACAACAAAGATGATGTGCGTATCAAGATGTGCATCCAGATTCGCGACGTGGATTTCGTGACCATCCATCACGAGCTGGGACACAATATGTATCAGCGCGCATACAAAGATCAGCCGTTTTTGTTCGTGAATGGCGCCAATGATGGATTTCATGAAGCGATCGGCGACACGATTGCTTTGGCCATCACGCCCGAGTATCTGCAAAAAATCGGCTTGCTCGACAAGATTCCTCCTCCGGAAGCCGACCTTCCTCTGCTGCTGAAGCAGGCGCTGGATAAAGTAGCGTTTCTGCCGTTTGGATTGCTGATTGACCAATGGCGCTGGAAAGTTTTCTCCGGCGAAATCAAGCCTGAGGACTACAACAAAGCCTGGTGGGAGCTGCGCCTCAAGTATCAGGGCATCGTGCCTCCGGTCAAACGCAGCGAGGCGGATTTCGATCCGGGCGCGAAGTATCACGTGGCCGGAAACGTCCCGTACATGCGCTACTTCCTCGCCGACATTTACGAGTTCCAGTTCTACCGCGCGCTGTGCCGCGAGGCCGGATACAAAGGTCCGCTGAACCGCTGCACATTTTTCGGATCGAAAGAAGCCGGCGCAAAGTTCAACAAGATGCTGGAAATGGGCCAGAGCAAACCTTGGCCCGATGCCATGGAAGCCCTGACCGGTCAACGCGAAATGGATGCCGGAGCGATTCTCGAATACTTTGCGCCGCTGAAGAAGTGGCTGGATGAACAGAATAACGGGATGAAGGTGGGATGGTAGGAACGCTGCGTCCCAACCCAACTCCTGTCATCTTGAGCGTAGCGAGAGGATCGGTTCGCGATCCTCTCGCGGAGTCGAAAGACCTTGCGCTCGATATGAAGCGTCCAAGCTGCTGGGGAGTTTCCAACTCAGGCCTCTCGATATCCAAGAAAACTTTTTTACACCCGTGCTGACTCGTGAGGAAAACAATATCCCTCGACTCCGCCCGGGATGACTAGTTAGGAGATGGAGAATCAGCCCCGTACCCACGCGTGTACTTTTCATTTCCGCAATTTCCACCCATGATTAGCGCATCGTTCTCCCTTAGACCGGCCAGCCGCCCGTTGAATCCGGTCCCGGGGAGCAGTTAGGCAGGTCCGTAGTGAACCACGAGATCGCTCCCGAGAGGCGTCATGCGCTTCGCCAGAAAGTCAACACGCCCGCCTTCGCCAGCTTTGACGGCGTGACCGGCGGGATGATCCTCGACTTGAGCGAAGAGGGCATGGCCATGCAGGCGATGGCGCCGCTCGAAGCGCACAGCGTGGTGCCGCTTCATCTTTCGTTGGGGGAACCTGCGGCTTATCTCGAGACCACGGGCTATGTGGCCTGGGCAGACGCGCTAGGCCGTGCGGGAGTGCGTTTCTCCGATCTGCCCGATGAAGCTCGCGCGCGACTGCGCGAGTGGCTGACGGTGAATGCCAGCACTCCGAGCTGGAAGGCCCCACGGTGGGTTGTACGCGATTCAGCTTTCAGGCGCGGAGCAGCGGGAAATTCCGGCAACTCTTCGGGTGTTGCCTTGAGCCTGGAGCCAGAGTCTGACTCGTCGGTGTCAGGAGGAGTCTCCACCGTTTCAACTTCTGTGCAGTACGAATTCAAGTCCCTCGACGCCGACGTGAACGTAGCTTTGACGTTGATCGCAAGCCGCGCCTGTTCGATCACGCGTGGGACAGGAGCCGCCGTGGCCCTGGTTGGCGAAAGCGGGATGATATGCCGCGCGATTGCGGGGACGACAGCGCCGGAGATTGGTGCACCTGTTGACATCGACAGCGGATTTACTGGGGAGTGCGTCCGTTGCGCTCACCCACTGCGCTGCGACGATGCCGAATTCGACACAAGAGTTGATGCTGGAGCTTGCCGCTCAATCGGCATCCGCTCAATTCTGGCCGCTCCCGTGCTCTACGAGCGCGACCTCGTCGGATTACTCGAAGTCTTTTCCACTCAGGCCTTAGCTTTCGATGATGGCGACCTGGCGGTGGTAGAACGTCTGGCCCAAACGGTTGTTCTCGCCTTGAGCCGCGCGGAAGTCTTTCGCCAGGAATAATCGTCTCGTTTAATCGCGCATGACCGAGAAATTCGTAAACCGGTTTGGTGGAAGAGGTGGCGAGGGCGCAAACGAAAAGGCCTCGAATTTTCGAGGCCATTGAAAATGGGGCTAAACAGCACCCTGCGATGAAACTAACATCTGTTCAGCCCGGCCCAGTTCCTAGGAGAAGAACACGCCGTTGCGCTCGTGCGCTAGCAGCGAAAACTCATTCACCGAAGTCGAGGCTGGATCTGACACAAACGTCGCTGTATCAGTCTGGCCGGCCCACGCGATCTGGGCGACGTTCTGCACGAAATCCCCGACAAAACCATTCTGCACATCGCGAATTTTCGTGCGCCCCATCGGATGGCTCCAACGAATGTCCCAAGAGACTTCCGCATCTACTTCCGGGCCATCCAGAAGCGCGTTGACCACGTCGTGATAGTCCTCTACGTCCACATTGCTGGCCTGGAACGCTGCGGTTCCGGCAGCGAAGTTCACTGAGATTGTGTTTTCTGAAATTGGGATCGTCCAGAACAATCCATTTTCGGTGATCCCTGGATTGAAATCGTGAATTTGCTGACCCGCCGGGTCAAAAACGTCAAGTCATATGAACGCGAAGGCGCCATGGTGATTGCGCCCGTCCGCTCCCACAAACTCACCGCTCATGAAGCGCACGTCGGATTCGAATGGAAGATGCTGAGGAGCCCCGCCTATGACGGTATGCGTGCCCATTCCGCCCACTGCAGCCCAGCCTACGAAGCCGTTGAAGTTAGTGATCGTCGAAGGCTCCACGCCGGGAGCCGGTAGAAAAATGTGAAATAGCGGCCCAGATGGGCCCAGCAACTCCATCCCTCCGGGAATGGGAAGCGGGGTTGCTGAGGTCGTGCTGTTGTGGCCGTGAGTTTTGAGGGCGGCGCGCGCCAGTTCCGGCACCAGGCCGGACGCTGCGAGTACGCCCAAGGTGACGCCGGATTTTTCGAGAAAGCCTCGACGACTCAGGAGTCGTTTAGCGAAGTGGCGATGACCAGGATAGGCCATGCCAAGAGATCGGCTGGAAGCTAATCTTCTAAGACTCATAATCTTCTCCCGGGAGTGAAGTGGCATCGCCTTAGCAGAGAACCGGGCCGGAGAAGAGGCGATGCGGCAGCAATTATCCACCGTTGGAGGGAAATGTCAAGAATAAAGGGAACTCACCGCAACCGACCGGTCAGCCGGATTTGCACGTCGGCGGAAGAGCGGCCATTCATGGCCGCGTTATGGTCGATGAATTCTGGAAGCGGGCTTCAGCCCCTGAGGGACATGAACCGACTTTCTGAGCAAACTGTAAAGCCGCACTGATCGGCACGAGTACGATTTCCGGGGGATAGAATGAGCGGCTTCCAGCCGCTGAGGGTTGCCGTTTCCGCTGCCATCCAACCCGCCACTTGCGCCTTGTGCTCTCCTCCGCTAAAAACATTACTTGGACGTTGTAGAACAATACCTGAGCGAACTACGCGAAATCCGCTCCTCGGGCGAGGCTACGGACGAAACTTCCTACTACCCTGCAATTGAACATCTACTGAATACGATTGGCGGCCAGCTCTCGCCAAAGGTCCGCTGCATTCTCACCCTGAAGAATCGCGGCTGCTGCGATAACGGATCTTTTCATTGGCGGCTTTAGCCGCTCAGGGATTGATTTGCAGTAATTCTGATTGTGCAACGAGCCAGGCAGAACGAACTAACTGCCCTCGCCCACCTTCAACACCGCCAGGAACGCCTCTTGGGGAATATCCACGCGGCCGATGCGCTTCATGCGCTTCTTGCCTTCTTTTTGTTTTTCCAGCAGCTTGCGTTTGCGGGTGATGTCGCCGCCGTAGCATTTGGCGAGGACGTTTTTGCGCATCGCGTGCACCGTTTCGCGCGCGATGATTTTGGCGCCGATCGAGGCCTGAATGGGGACCTCGAACATTTGCCGGGGGATGAGTTCGCGCATCTTTGAGACCAGCGCCTTGCCGCGTTCGTAAGCGAAGTCACGATGCACAATGATCGAGAGCGCGTCCACCGGGTCGCCTGCCACCAGGATGTCGAGCTTGACCATGGGCGATTCCCAGTGGCCGGCGAGGTGGTAATCGAGCGAGGCGTATCCGCGGGAGACCGATTTCAGGCGGTCGTAAAAATCGAGCACGATTTCGTTCAGCGGCAACTCGTATTGCAGCATGACACGGTTTGAGGTCACGTATTCAAAACTTTTCTGCTTGCCGCGTTTTTCTTCTACCAGCGCCAGAATGCCGCCGACATATTCTTCGTTGGTGAGAATGGTGGCGAGAATCACCGGCTCTTCGACTTTGGCGATTTCGCTGGGATCAGGCCAACGAAAAGGATTGTCCACCTCAATGTGCTCGCCGTCGGTTTTCGTGATCTGGTAGCGCACGCCGGGTGCCGTGGTGATCAGCTCAAGATTGAACTCGCGCTCCAGGCGTTCCTGAATAATTTCCATGTGCAGCAGGCCAAGGAATCCGCAGCGGAAGCCGAAGCCGAGCGCTACAGAGCTTTCCGGTTCAAAAAAGAATGACGAATCGTTGAGGCGAAGTTTGTCCAGAGCCTCGCGAAGTTGCGTGTGCTCGTGTGCGTCCACGGTGTAGAGGCCGGCGAAGACCATGGGCTTGATGTCTTCAAAGCCGGGCAGCGGCTCAATGGCTGGATTCGCGTCGTCAACGATAGTGTCGCCAATCTTGGTGTCGGCCACGTTCTTGATGTTGGCGATCAAGAATCCGACTTCACCGGCACGGAGTTCGCCAATCTCGACAGGCTTGGGCGTGAGCACACCAAGCGCCTCCACTTCGAACACTCGGCCGTTCGACCACAGACGAATCTTTTGCCCCTTGCGCAGCGTGCCTTCGAAGACGCGGACCAGGACGATCACGCCGCGATAAGCGTCGAACCAGGAATCGAAAAGTAGCGCCTGCAGCCGGTGATCGGGATCTCCCTTCGGCGGATGAATGCGTTTGACGATGGCTTCGAGCACGTCTGGCACGCCTTCGCCAGTCTTCGCGCTGATGAGCAAGGCGTCGGTCGCATCAAGTCCGACCGCGCCTTCAATCATTTCTTTGGTGCGCGCAACGTCGGCGCTCGGCAGGTCAATCTTGTTGATGACCGGAATAATTTCGAGTCCGTGATTGATCGCGAGATAGGAATTCGCCAGCGTCTGCGCTTCGACGCCTTGCGATGCATCCACTACCAGAAGCGCGCCTTCGCACGCGGCGAGCGACCGCGAAACTTCGTAGGAAAAATCCACGTGGCCGGGCGTGTCAATCAGATTGAGCTGATAGGTCTTGCCATCCTGCGCGATGTACATCATGCGCACGGCATGGGCTTTGATGGTGATGCCGCGCTCCCGCTCCAGGTCCATCGTATCGAGCACCTGCGCCTGCATCTCGCGCGCGGTGAGCGAGCCAGTCAGCTCCAGCAACCGGTCGGCCAGCGTAGATTTGCCATGGTCAATGTGGGCAATGATGGCGAAATTGCGGATGGAAGAGGAATCCATGATGGGAGCAGCTAAGTGTTGATTCTAGCAGGGAGAACTCCAGATAGGCCGGAGCTAGACCGAGGGAAGTACGTCATGTCAGGCTAGTGCGAGGCTTAGAATTGGAGAACCCTCGGAGGCAGGTAGGATCATGAATAGGCGGCAACTAATCCAGAATGTTGCGAGTATTTTGGCTTCGGTCGCGGTACGGCCGACCAAGGCTGCGGCAGGAGCTCGGCGCCAAACACCACGTTCGACTAATGACAATCAATCGCAGAGCTCTGTTGTGGCGGGCGTTCGGCTCGTCGATTCGAAACTCGCACACAGCGCCACAGAGTTGGCCCGGAGCGCTTACCCCGCATTCTTATTCAATCATGCGATCCGGACATATATTTTCGGCTCACTTGTCGGCCGAGCTCATGGGCACCGGTTCGATGAGGAGATGCTCTACCTGGCCTGCGTTCTGCACGACTTAGGTTTGACGTCACGCTTTGAAGGCGATCTGCCGTTTGAGATCCAGGGAGCCGAGGCAGCCCAGCAATTTCTCTCGGATCACGATGTGCCGCGCGAAAAGGTAGAAGTAATATGGGACGGCATCGCGTTGCATGCGTCGGCAGTTAGCGGATTCAAGCAGCCCGAGGTTGCACTCGTGGGAGAGGGGGCCGGGGCAGACGTGCTAGGGGCTGATCCCGCTGAAATTCCGCGAGACAAAGTCGAGGAAGTTTTGAAAGCATTTCCGCGATTGCAGTTCAAGAGCTCGTTTCTTGGGACTTGTGCGGACGTGGTCCGACGGCATCCTCGTGGCGCCGCGCGCAGTTTTATGCGCGATATCGGAGAGCGCTTCGTGCCGGATTTCCACCCCAAGAATTTCTGTGACTTGGTTAATCAGGCTCCCTTTTCAGAGTAAATCCCGCCGGGCTGCTCGCCGAGCCTCAAGGTGGGCGATGCGACAGGAGGAAGGACATCGCCTTTTACGGAAACCGCAGTTGGGCAATCACTTCTTTAAATCTGGGATCGTCTCGCAGGCCGTCGTACCAGGGATCAACTTTTAAGACATGCAGTCCGCCACAGTGCTGTTGCAATCCTCGATTGAGATACTCCAGTGTCCGGTCTTTATCTCCGAGGTGCATGTAAATCGCTGCCATCGAGCAGGGATCGCCCGGTTTGCTCCCCTTCGCTAGCTCGGCGGCCAGTTCGTGCCTCCAATACCCTCGGAGGCCAGTCTTCTCATAAACATCTTGAGTAGAGGCAAGGCGAGCGGGAGTCAGGCCCGATGATTCCAGGTAAGCCGCAATAGCTTGTTGGTCTCTACCCTTTATTTCATAGGACGCGGCAAGCCAGATGTAGGGTGCAGTCGATCCGGGATACAGCTCGACCGTTCTCTCTCCTTGCTCAATGGCCTGATCGAACTGATGACTGATATAGAACACGTATGTCGCGATCACGTTTGTGAGTTCGGACGTGGGATCGAGCTGGCGAGCCCGATTCATTTCAGCCAGTCCCCGCTCTCGCTCACCCATCGACACTAGAAAGACCGCGTATACAAGATGAGCAGGCACATAGTTTGGGTCCAGTTCTAAAGCCTGCCGCAATTCCTTTTCTGCCTTCGGCCAGTCCCACTCATAGAAAAAGGCGATCTTGCCAAGCCAGGCGTGAGCAGCTCCCAGATTATTGTCGAGTTCCAGCGCCTTGAGGGCGGCCGCCTTGGATTTAGGAACCGTCTCGTCCTTTGGTCTGCAACCCCAATCTCCCAGCGTAAAATACGACTCTGCCAACCCGACATATGCCAGAGCAAAGTTAGGGTCTTCCGTTACAGCCTGCTGAAAATATCGGAGCCCTTTGTCAAAGCCGTCACAGGTCAACCGGTTCCAGTAGAAACTGCCCTTGAGATAGGCTTCGTACGCTGCAGGATCCGTGACCCTTCTGCTCGCTGGATGTGCCTGTTCCCCAGCGATCAGATTGGCCCCCACTTCTCTTGCGATCCGTTGTGCAACTTCTTCCTGCAGGCCGAAGACATCCTGCACGTCGCGCTCGTAGCTGTCAGCCCACAGGTGCCGGTCTGAACGGGCGTCGATTAATTGTGCCGTGATGCGAACTCGGTCGCCAGAACGCATTACTGTTCCCTCAACTACCGCATCCACCCCGAGTTCTCGCGCGATTTCCGGCAGAGAGCGACTTGTACTCTTGTAACGTTCTACAGAGGTGTGCGAAATCACCCGCAGGTCACCGAACTTGGCAAGATCGGTAATCAACTGGTCGGTCATGCCATCGCTGAAGTATTCCTGCTCTGGATCATTGGAAAGATTGCGGAGTGGCAGCACAGCCAAGGACTCAATTCGATGGGATCCCGGTCCTCCAAGCCATCGAGGACGAAGGTAGTCCCAGTCCAACGCAAATATGAGAGCGATAGCCGTGCCGGCTACCGCCAAGAAGGCGAGTCCAATCCGCACTGCGGTTTTTCGGCGGATCGGCGCGTTCGGGGATGGGGTGGTTGGAGAGTCTCCTCGTGTGGACACCGCATTATCGTCCAAAGGAGCGATGAATCGGTAGCCTCGTTTTGGCAAAGTTTCCAGAAATCGCGGCCGGTCAGCGTCGTCCTCGAGCGCGGTACGAATCTGGCGGATGGCGTAATTCAGGCCTTGCTCAAAATCTACAAACGTCTCCGACCCCCAGACTTGCTCGGCCAGTTCCTGGCGCGTGACCACTTGGCCGGCTCGCCGAACCAGCACCGCCAAAATCTTGGCGGGCTGAGGCTGGAGCTTCAAGGAACTCCCGTCGCGACGCAGGTCTCCATTGCGGCAGTCGAATTCAAAGTCCGCGAATCGGACACATTCGAGAGATTGCAACTCTGAAGCCAAGTATTACTCCACAGGAAACCAGAGTGGGGAAGGGAGCTAATTATAGCCCCATTTGTCCAAGTTCTTGTTGATATTCCGTTTAGCAATCCTCATAAGAAACTCATCCACAACTCAGCGGCCATTCATTGACCCAACTCGCCAAGGCGGGCATGGTTGTCCCGTTCCGAACCTGAAGGCCCGATCGCAATTCAGAGCGACTGAGCCTAACTAAGCGGAGGTCAATTATGAGTCTCTTTGGCAGAATCTTACGTGGTGTTGCAATACTGTTCCTCGTTTCTAGCCTTGCTCCGGGATTGTTTGGACAATGCCGCCAGATGGGTGGAGCGCTCATCACGAACTTTGGAGGTGTGGATGCCAACACTACACTTGGGCCAGCATCAGGCGACCTAAGCGGCGCGGTTGCTGCCTCCATTCTCGGCGTAGCCCCCGGTGCGAATGGAACTACAGTTTTTACCGTGCAACACCATTGGGTAACCGATGCCGGCCATGCAATCTTTTTCAAAGTTGCGGAGGCCACCGTGGCCCCGGTGGCGCCAGGAGTCTTCGGCGTTGTCTCATACGAAGCGGTGATCAGCGGCGGAACAGGGAAGTTCGCCGGTGCGACCGGAACACTGCACTTTACGGGCGAGGCCGACCTGAATGCCGGGACGATCGCGCTCAGGTACAGCGGCAGAGTGTGCCTCGCTGCACAGTGAAATGCTGAAATGGGCCCAAGGCTGGATGAGCCGGCGACGGCGTGAAGGTGGTACGCCCTGCCGAACAATTGCTACTCCAATGACTCCGGCTGCAGTGTGATGTTCTTTTCTCCGGCGGCTTTTTTTTCGTTGTATTTCTTCATCCAGGCTTCCCAGCTTTTGCCGGCGGCGGTGTCGCGGCCGGTGAAGGCGAGGGCTGCGATGTCGGCGTAAGCTATGGAGATCTTTTGATTGCCCGATTTTGGGTAGAGACGAACGACTGAATCAGCAAGCGAGTGACCGGTGCGGCGGTCGAAGATGTAGCCTTCAATTTTTTCGCCGCTCTTCATGGTAATTGTGATGTCACCGCGGTAGTCGAAGGCCTTTTCCAATGCCACGCGGATTTCTTCGTCGCCGGCCAGATCGGGAATCCAGCCTTCAAGGTTTTCCCGCTCGCGGCCCGGGGCGTGTTCGATCTCATCGGGATTGGTGGTGCCTCTTTGGGGAACACTCATGATAGACCGTGTGGGTCGGACACTCTCGTCCGACAATACTTTTACTTAGCGGCTAAAGCCGGAATTCTTCCTGCAACTATACGGCACGACTGAAGTCGTGCCCTGATACAAACTTCTGGTCAAGCGAAAACAGGATCAAGCGAAAGCAAACAGTTCGTCCTGGCAAAACATGGTCGGACAAGAGTGTCCGACCCACACGGCTCGTGCTGCTCTATGCACGGATTTCCTCGAGCGATTGGGCTTCGATCTGCACCAACGCACCCGCGTGCTCCGGTGAGGACATCTCATCCAGCAAACGCGATGCGCCCGGATCCGAATAGCGATTGAACAGCGTCGCCTTCACCGTGTCCACAAATCCGCGCAGGGAGCCGAAGGTCTCGTTCACCGCGGAAGCTTCGTAGCCGCTGTGCACCATGCAGTTCGCGCATTTGGGATTTCCTGACTCGGTCCCGTAATTTGCCCATTCGGTTTCGGCGATCAACTCCGCAAAAGTGTCAGCGTATCCGTCCTGCAGCAGGTAGCACGGTTTCTGCCAGCCGAAGATGTTGTACGTGGGCATGCCCCACGGCGTACATGTGTAATGCCGTTTGCCCATCAAGAATTCAAGAAACAGCATTGACTGGTTGAAGCGCCAGCTTTTCTTTCGATTCGACAGGATCGCGCGGAACAGCTTGCGCGTACGCGCCCGGCCGAGAAAATGCTGCTGGTCTGGGGCTTTCTCATATGAGTATCCAGGTGAGAGCATCATGCCTTCGACGCCCAGCTCCATCATTTCGTCAAAGAAAGCACGCACACTCTTGGCATCGGCTCCATCGAACAAAGTAGTATTCGTGGTAACTCGGAAGCCGCGCTTCAATGCCTCCCGAATGCCTTCAGCCGCAATCTCGTATCCACCTTCCCGGCAGACCGAAAGGTCGTGGTGTTCGCGCTCGCCATCAAGGTGAATGCTGAAGGTCAGATACTTCGACGGCTTGAACAGATGAATCTTTTCTTTCAGCAGAAGGGCGTTGCTGCAGAGATAGATATATTTCTTGCGCGCGACCAGGCCTTCCACGATCTTGTCGATCTCGGGATGCATGAGAGGTTCGCCCCCCGGAATCGAAACCATGGGAGCGCCGCACTCGTCCACCGCCTTGAAGCACTCCTCCGGCGTAAGTTGCCGCTTCAAAATGTGGGCGGGATATTGGATCTTGCCACAACCGGCGCAGGCCAGGTTGCAGCGGAACAATGGTTCGAGCATCAGGACGAGCGGATAGCGTTTGCGCCGGGCAGCTTTCTGCCGGACCACATAGCTGGCCACCGTCCACATCTGTGAAACCGGAACACTCATAGGTATCCGTCTATGTTATCAAGTTTGTTTGGAAATTTCGGGTACGATTCGGGTGCTTCTCCTCCGAGTGAGTGGTGTAAAAGACTCTGATCGAGAGTTCCTCCGTCCCGTCCGTGAGGAACCGCGCAAATGGCCGTTTTTTCTCCCGCAAGTGCTGCAATCCAAAGCGGTTTACCGCCGCGATTCAGGGGTCGAAAAAACGCCGGTTTTATGGTAAAATTCATTATAGTCAAAGATGCCTTAAGTATTTGAAATTCAGCAATTTGTAGCACATTTTTCAGGCATCAAGAAGGGCACCGGAACGCGACTCGGGTGCCCCACCTTTTGTGGTTACAAAAAGGTGGGATGAAACGATCGTCTTCCCCACATCTGAATGGCGACGAAAGAGATCAACTCAGCCGAACTCATCGGTCAAGCTAAAGACGACAAAACCAAGAACGGCAAACCTGCAATGAACGGCGGCGGCGGCAACGGAGACTACAACGCCGATTCCATCAAGGTTCTCGGCGGAATGGAAGCCGTCCGCAAGCGCCCGGCCATGTACATCGGCTCGACCGGCGACCTCGGACTGCATCATCTGGTCTACGAAGTGGTGGACAACTCTGTTGACGAGGCCCTGGCGGGATATGCCGACAAGATTGAAGTCGCCATTCACATTGATAATTCCATCACCGTCATTGACAACGGGCGCGGCATTCCCGTGGACGTCATGGAGGTTGATGGAGAAAGAATTCCCGCTGCACAAGTGGTGATGACTACGCTGCACGCGGGCGGGAAATTCGACTCGTCCACTTACAAAGTTTCTGGCGGACTGCATGGCGTTGGCGTTTCGTGCGTGAACGCGCTCAGTGAAGAACTGGAACTCGAAATCTGGCGCGATGGATTCACCTGGGAGCAGACCTATTCCAAGGGCGAGCCCACTTCGAAGTTGAAGAAGGCTGGCGCCAGCAAGAAGCGCGGAACTAAAGTTCGCTTCCTGCCTGACCGAAGCATCTTTACGGGCAACGTCGAATACAACTACGACACGCTGGCACAGCGTTTGCGGGAACTTGCCTTCCTCAACAAGGGCTTGCTCATCACGCTTACCGATGAGCGCACGACCGACCCAAAGACCGGTGAGGCGAAGTCTGCTGAATTCAAGTACAACGGCGGCATTGCCGAATTCATCAAGCACCTGAATCGCGGCAAGCAAGTGCTGCACGATAAGCCCATCTACATGGAAGCCGAGCGCGATGGCGTTGCCATGGAGATTGGACTGCAATACAACGACGGGTATTCCGAGAGCGTTTTCAGTTTCGCCAACAACATCAACACGGTTGACGGCGGGTCGCATCTCTCCGGTTTTCGCACCTCGCTGACACGGACCATCAACTACGCGGGCCAGCAAATGGGCCTGTTCAAAGACGTAAGAGAGAACCTGACCGGCGATGACGTGCGCGAAGGATTGGTGGCTGTGATCAGCGTGAAGCTATCGCAGCCGCAGTTTGAAGGTCAGACCAAAGGCAAGCTGAACTCCGATATTGCAGGAATTGTGCAAGCGTTCGTAAACGAGCGGTTGGGCGCATATCTTGAACAGAACCCGACCGTGGGGCGAAAGATCATCAACAAGGCCATTGATGCGGCCCGCGCGCGTGAAGCTGCACGCAAGGCCCGCGATCTGACTCGCCGAAAAGGTGCTTTGGATGGTGGCGGGCTTCCCGGCAAACTAGCAGATTGCAGTGAACGGCAGCCGGAGCGCTGCGAACTGTTCCTGGTTGAGGGCGAGTCCGCAGGCGGCACAGCCAAGCAGGGCCGCGATCGCCGCTTCCAGGCCATTCTGCCCTTGAAGGGAAAGATTCTCAACGTAGAAAAAGCCCGCTACGACAAGATGCTCGCGCACGAAGAAATTCGAGCGATGATCACCGCGCTCGGCACCGGCATCTCCAAAGAGGATTTCGATCCCGCCAAGCTGCGCTACGGGAAAATTATTCTGATGACTGACGCCGATGTGGACGGAAGCCATATTCGGACCCTGCTGCTCACGTTCTTCTTCCGACACATGCAGGACTTGATCAAACGTGGCAATGTCTTCATCGCGCAGCCTCCACTCTATTCGATCAAGAAAGGCAAGTCGGAGCAGTATATAAAAGATGATCGCGAGTTCGTAAAAGTCATGGTTAGGCGTGCGGCCGAAGGAATGGTCGTGCGCTATGGCGAAGGCGCGGCCAAGCTGGAAGGCGGGGCCCTGGCCAAGTTCATTACTGTATTGAACGAGTATCTGGGCTTCCACGAAAAAGTGGACAAGCGTTTGCGCAACCAGCGAGTCACCGATTTGCTGCCGAAACTTGATCTGGCAAAACGAATTGATTTCGAAGGCGACAAAAAGAGCCCTCCGAAAAAGATCGAAAAGTTGGAAAAAGAGCTGAAGCGGATGCAGAAGGAACTTCAATTCAAAGAAGTCGATGCCCGTTTCGATGAAGAGCACAATCTCTGGGAAGTACGCTATGTAAATTCGCAAGGCGCCGAGCACCTGATTAACTGGGAGCTGGCGTCCACGCCCGAGTACCGGCAGATGCTTTCGAAGTTCAAACAGATTGAAATTTATATGGAGCCTCCGTTTGTGGTCGAAACCATCACCAAGGGCTCCGCTGGCGGAAACGGTAGCGCGAATGGCGATGAACAGTTAAGTGATGCCGAGGACACAGACGCGGAAAAGACCCAGAAAAAGGCGGCGAAAGAAGCTCCGAAGACGGCTGGCAAAAAGAAAGCCGAGCCGCAACTGGTCGAGAAATCTAGCGCGCGCGACCTTTTCGATCATGTGCTGGCCGAAGGCAAGAAAGACTTCACGGTAAAACGCTACAAAGGCCTGGGCGAGATGACCGCGCCGCAGCTCTGGGAAACCACCATGGACCCAGAACGCCGGACTCTTCTTTCTGTGAAACTCGAGGATCTCGCCGAGTGCGAAACCATCTTCACCACCCTCATGGGCGAAGACGTAGAAGCCCGCAGAAAGTTTATTGAAGAGAATGCGCTGGATGTGAAGAATCTGGATATCTGATTTGGTGTGGGGCGGGCGCTCTCGCTTGCCTAAATCAAAACCCAACTCATCGCTCTCGCCCTTCCCGATTTGTTCCACGCCGTTTCGTGCCTCGCCCCTTCGCTCGACAATGATCTTGTCCGAGCGGTGTCACGCTCTCCGTCACGCCTTGGTCAGTAAATGAATGTGAAGATGAAAATGAAATGGCTTTAGTATTTCAGAAGTTTGAAGAATGAAATTGCAATCCGCAAGCAGAACGCACCGCGGGTTAATTAGTAGCGACTCTCTTTTCCTCGGTTCTCCACAACCGTGACCACATGTCCACACAATCTGCACAGCGGAAACCGATTTTGCCCTTGCCGGGGGGTGAAGGGTCAGGCAGATTCTATAACTGGATATGGGAAAGCTACCCGCATTTCAATTCTACCCAGGTGACTGGCAAAAAGATCCAAGCCTTCGTCGTTGCTCGAAAGCTGCGAAGGGTGTGTGGATGGATATGATGTGTTTGCTGTTTGAGTGCCCGGTTCGGGGCGTGTTTGTTGATGCTGGCGGTCGGCCGTGGGGCGATGAGGAAATCGCAGCGGCGATCGGTGGCGACATCGCTGCGAATTTGGAGTGCATAACGGAGTTGGTGGCGAAGGGAGTGGTACGCCGCGATGCGCGCGGCGCCATCTTCTCGCGTCGCATGGTCCGTGATCAAGAAAAGCGGCAGGCAGATAAAGAGCGGAAGAGAAAACAACGTTCGGACTACACACCAATAGCACCTTCGGCTGACCGCAAAGGCGGGCGGGAAGATGAAGTTCAATCAAAGCTGTTTAAGGAAACGGCCCTTGAAAATGATGGGCTTCGGTCGGCCATTGATCAAATAGCTCACCTTCATCCCGCGAATGACCACCTCAAAGACAAAGCCATTCCACAAGCACAACGCGCGGTAGTCGGTGAGGCTGTTGCTCGTGATGGCGTTGATCTAGTACTGTCCGGAACCAGGAGCCTGGCAGAAGGAGTGGCGCAGTGGGAGCCGTCAGATCGACGGTTTATTCCAAATCCAGTAAGGTTCTATCAGGAAGCCGGGTATCTGAAGCGACCAGAAACCTGGCAGAGGAGTAGGAAGAAAAATGGAACCGAAAGATGTGAGCATCATCCAAACGCTGGCTTCACAGAGTGGGGCGAATGTGGAGAATGTTATGGCAACAAATATGTCAGCGGCTGTCAGCCAGCCTGAGGCCGGGCAGGAGTGCCCGCAGTGCATGGGAAGTGGCTGGAGGAATGTCTCTGAGCACGATCGGCGAGTAATGCCATGCGAGTGCAAACTCGCAAGACGAAGCAGGCGTCTCTTGGAAAACGCTGGAATTCCGCGCCGCTACGAACTCTGCACTTTGGAAAGTTTCAAAGCCGAGGCAGACGATGGAAAGTTGGTGTATGCGAAGGAAAAGGCGCAGGCCTTCGTGAGGCAGTACCCGATTGATAAGACGGGCCTGATATTCGATGGGACATCCGGTTCGGGAAAAACTCACTTAGCCATTGGCATTATTGAGGGCCTGATCTCAGAGAAGGGGGTTGCATGTTTTTTTTGCGGGTTCCAGGAGCTATTGGAGAAGATCAAGAATTCGTATGATCCCTCGGTCCAGACAACTTCTATGGAGGTTCTGCGCCCGGTTTTCGAATCCGAGGTCGTAATCATCGACGACTTGGGATCGGTGGTGCCTACAGGTTGGGTTAGAGATACCGTGGCTCTCATTCTTAACAAACGATATGAGGACAGCAAAACAACGATCATAACTACGAATTATCCCGACGGGCCGCCGGCGAAGCCAGACGGTGATGACAATGCGAGTAGAGCCCGTCAGTCGAATCGTGACCAAACATTAGGGGACCGGATCGGTGAGAGAATGCGTGACCGAATTCACGAGATGTGCCGCGTTATTAACCTTTGGGGTGTGCAGAGTTATCGAGGCAAACCGCGGGCTGTGAAGCGTTAGTTCATCTCGGGCTACCCAAATTTCAGTACAATCTGAAATTCACCTCGACATTCACCTGCACCGCCACTGGCTGACCATCTTTTTTCCCCGGCTCGAATTTCCATTTCTTGACTGCCTCAATCGCCTTTTCATCCAGCCCCATGCCAAGCGAACGGGCGACCTGAATGTTGCGAGCACGACCTTCGGCGTCCACGATGAGCGAGAGAATTACCGTTCCCTCGTGTTTCATCTTCCTGGCTTCGTCTGAGTACTCCGGCTCTGGATCATCGATCGCGCGAGGAGCTCGAACTCCGCGGCCAACCGTATATGCCCCTCCTCCGATTCCGGCATCCTTGCCATTACCGACACCAGACCCGTTTCCGTCGCCGAGCCCAGTGCCGGAGTTACTTCCCATGCCTCCTCCGCTACCGGTTCCATTCGACGGGAACACGATATTCGACGACATCAAATCTCCGAGCCGGTTCGACTGTGGTAGCTTCACACTGGGCGGACCCAGGACGGTTGAATCGACAGGCAATTTCGGGTTCGGATTGCGTACGACAATCGCCGGCGGAGTCATTTGCTGATCGCTGAATTTCGGAGGCGTTCCCCGGCTGATTTGAACCGTGTTGCGTTCGCCTCCGCTCCCGCCTCCGCTATGTCCTGGATACGTCAGTTCAGAGCTCAAGAACCTTGTTGTAGTGATGATCCTGCGATGGCCGGCCCATATTCCTGAGGCGATTAGCACTACCAGCACAACATGCGAGACGAAGGAAAACAAAAAGCTGCGAAGATCAGCGGGGAGCATGCTGAATTCCCTCTGATCCAGACTAGGCATGATTTCTGGGCGGAGCGTCTCCGAATTTCGGACACTTTCGATGCCTGCGACCGACGTTGGCAGCCTGCGTGCTTCTGCTTCTTCTTCCAAATCCGCTTTTAGCTGATTTTTGAACTCAAGTGTTGGCAGAAGCCGCAACTCTGCGGCGATCGCGAGCAGAGAGCTTGCCTCGGGAGTCGCATTCGAGGAGTCGTCGGAAGTCTTGTGGCGTCCCTGGCGGGACTCGGTTATTTCTGCTTCGTTTTCCCGGCACTGCCGTGCCGGGCCATCCCATGCCGCCGCTCCGTGGCTGGAGTACGGTTCTGTCCCACGTCCCGTCCTCGCACTCGATTCCGATGTCTGGTCGAGCACGACATCCGCTATCTTCCCCTCGATCTGCTGGCTTTCGATCTGTTGGTCTAGCTTTTCTGCCAACTGTTGTCGGTTCATATCGGCCTTCCTAATTTTTCACGGAGGCTCTCTAACGCGCGGAGTTGCAACTGCTTTACTGCTCCTTCGCTGCGCCCCAAGTCATCCGCGATTTCGCGAATGCTCTTCTGATTTACAAACCGCTGCATGACCACGCGGCGCTGGTCCGGCGGAAGCGCCTCAACCAGTTCAGCCAGCATTACACTGCGCTCAATTTCATCCCCGGCATCGCATAGCTCCAACTCTTCCAGAGAGTGACTTCTGCCCAGCTTTTGCCAATGGCTCGAAAGCACGTTCGCCGCGATCCCGTACAGCCAGGCGACGAATGGCGTGCCTTGCCACTTAAAACTACTTATCGACGCCAGCGCCTGGTGAAAAACTTCTGCCGTCAAGTCCTGCGCTTCCTCGCGCATGGCGACACGCCGGGCAAAGAACGCGTAGACCCGCTCGAAATTCATGTCGTACAGCTCGGCAAACCGGGCGGGCTCGCTCTGTGCCGCTTCGATCAGCAGCCGCTCGTCTGGTTCACGTTCAAGGGCCTTCACTGCCTTCTCCGCAGTCCGTCTTTCTGTCTGGTTAATGGGCCGAGAGGCACAAAAAGTTACGCGGCCATGTGCTTTTTTGTGGGATGCGAAACCTTCCGAGGAAAGCTCAACGTTGGAAGGAAAGTGGAAGGGGTTTCCGCTGATCACAGCACACGCCGGCAGTCGAAAGCGCTAAAACACGACCTGGCGAGAAGAATTCGCGGAGGTAAGATTTGGCGGTCCGATTCCAGATTTCCGCTACTGGGGTGTGCAAAACTTTTGGCGAATATTAAATCTCTGTAATTTCAGCACTTAGGCTAAACCGATATAGCACTTACGCGTAATCCTATAAGCAGCAGTAACTTGAGGCTGTCTACAACTTTCGTGCTATCCGACCAAGCAGTCGGTTTTCTGAAATTCGGGAACGCGGCCCCGACATTCCACAACCTTTCCACAGGGCGCGGGAGATTGAGTTGCTCCTCCTCTAAACAGTCTCTTGAACAGTCTGTGGCCAAACGCTGCAACCACAGCGGCATATAGACGATTTGAGAGCGGCTCCTGTTTCATTCGGGCCCCACAGCGCCGCCGGCCAAAGACTCAAACCGCGTCGAACTCTTCAGGAAGGCCAGCTTAACAGTGCCGGTTGGACCATTGCGCTGTTTGCGGACAATGAGTTCTGCTACTCCATCGAGTTCGGGATCGTCCGGCTTGTAAACTTCCTCGCGGAAGATGAATGCCACCACGTCGGCGTCCTGCTCGATGGAGCCGGATTCTCGAAGGTCGGCAAGCTGCGGCCGGTGATCGCTGGCTCCGCGGCTTTCTGGTGCGCGGCTTAATTGTGAGAGCGCAACCACAGGGACGGCCAATTCTTTAGCAAGCGCCTTCAGCCCGCGCGAAATTGCCGAGACTTCCTGAGTACGATTCTCATAACGGCGGCCGCCGCCAGACATAAGCTGAAGATAGTCGACGACGATCAGATCCAGCGCCCCCCGCGATTGAAGCAGCCGCCGGGCCTTGGCGCGCATCTCGCTTACCCCAATCCCCGGAGTGTCATCTATGAAGACCGGGGCCTGAGCGAGCTTCTCGACCGCCTGCGTAATCTTCCGCATGTCGTCCTGCCACAGCGATCCGGTGCGGAACCGGTGAGAGTCCACCCTCGCGGCTGAGCACAACATTCGTTGCAGAAGCGCCTCTTTCGACATTTCCAGCGAAAAGACGGCCACCGTTTTTTGGTCCTCAATGGCGGCATTCTCGGCGATGTTCATGGCGAAAGCGGTTTTACCCATGGAGGGCCGGGCAGCGATGATGATCAAGTCCGATTTCTGAAAGCCGCTGGTGAGTTGGTCGAGGTCTGGATAGTGCGTCTCAAGTCCGGTGATGCGGCGGCCGCGCTGCAGCAGGGCATCGATCGAGCCGAACGACTCGCGAATGATCTCCTGCACACCCATAAAGCCGCGGCCGATGCGCTTTTCAGAGAGCTGGAAAATCTGGGCTTCAGTATCATTGAGGATGTCTTCGGCGGAATCGCTTTGTTCGGAGGCGCGGGCGATCGCGGCGGTCGCGGTGTGAATCAGCCCGCGCAGCAGCGCCTTGTCGCGCACGATCCGAATGTAGTGCTCAATGCTGGGACGGTCCGGAACTCCGTCAAGCAGTCCGGAAATATAGGCATAGCCGCCAATGGTTTCGAATTCCCCGTGACGGTCGAGTTCCTCGCCTAGAGTGATCTGGTCGATGGCCCGCGAAGACTCGGCCAGATCAACCATGCGCGCGTAAATTCGCCGGTGCGAGTCGAGCAGAAAATCTTCCGGCTTCAGGTGCTCGGCGGCCTGGTTGTACGAGAGATTGTCGAGCAGGATCGCGCCCAGAATTGAACGCTCGGCTTCAACGTTCGCCGGAAGACTCTGCGACGAGATGTAATCAGCGGCCGCCACTTAAATTGTGTGTGTGTTCCTTCGGGAAAGACTCCGCCAACGCGAAACTGATAGTACGCGCAGTGTGGCTGTGGATGAGCGGTAGCTGCTTCGGAAAAACTTTCCGAAATAGAATCTTTTCGGAGGCATGATTGCTGGACCTTGCCATAAGAGTTTTTATGGCAGCCAGTATAGGCGAAGAAGAAGCGAAGCTCAATTGCGAAGTCGGTAACCCTGTCTTGTAGAGACGTTGCTTGCAACGTCTTTACAGTGCCGAAATCGAGACGTAGCAGAGCTACGTCTTTACGCAAGGGACTGGGATTTCCTGGAGGCTAGAGCCCGAAAAAATGCGGTTCGGGCCAGCCACCCGAACCGCATTTGCTGCGTGAATTCCGCCCGCTGCCTGCCCCGCCTAGGGCGAGGCCCCGTGCTCGCCTGCCAGCACCCCGAAGGGCAACTGGCTCTCAGCTACGGAGGTGCAATCAGCACTCGAAAGTGCGTTTGCATCCAACCGCGCCCGCCGGTTGCGATCCCGCCATGCGAGACCGTTCTGAGGAGGCCGCAACGCCCGGGTACCCGCGACGCTTGCACGCTTTGGGAACCGCTCGGCAGTTCACCCTCGGGAAAACTGCCGCAGAACCAGCCTTGCGCGATCACTGGCAGCGCGTCGTTCACGCCTGCAGTGTTTGCACTTTCTAATATTCTGGAATTGGTCGCAATGAAAAATCATGGGCATGCTGTGCAGAACCTGTGGACGATGGCAGTTCCTTGTGGAAGATAGCGGAAAACGTGGAAAAAATTCAGCCACGGAGATGCGGACCAACAGGGGTCCCGATAGTTCTCGGCAAGGGAGCGCTCTCGACGGTCCTCTCAGGTACAATCCTGCGCGGTAGTTGTGGAGGAATCATGCGGAACGTTCTGGCGCTTGTGCTCTTTACTTGGGGCTCTCTGGTCGCGGCTCAGACCTTGTCACCCGAAGTTCGGGAGTTCGTGAAAGTGTACGCGCCGGTCGTGGCGCTCACCCATGTTCGTGTGATTGACGGTGCAGGCGGCCCGGCGCGCGAAGATCAGATCATTGTGCTTGCGAAAGGGAAAATCGAATCCATCGCCAGCGCCGGGTCGGCGAATGTTCCCAAGGACGCCCAAGTCCTTGATCTGCACGGCTACAGCGTGATTCCCGGCCTGGTGGGCATGCATGACCACATGTTTTATCCCATGGGCAATGGAGTGTATGGCGAGATGGCGTACAGCTTCCCGCGCCTTTACCTGGCAGGTGGTGTGACCACAATCCGGACGACTGGTTCTCTCGAGCCCTACACCGACCTGGAAGTCAAACACAAGATCGACAGCGGCGAAACGCCGGGACCCAAGATCCACGCCACCGGGCCATATCTCGAAGGCCAAGGCAGCTGGGTTTTGCAGGCCCACAAGTTGACCGGGCCCGAGGACGCAACCAAGACTGTCAATTTCTGGCTCGACCAGGGTGTAGACAATTTCAAGGGCTATAACTTTTTGACTCGCGATGAACTTTCAGCAGCGATCAAAGCCGCCCACGCCCGAGGAGCAAAGGTGACTGCGCATCTGTGCTCGATTGGCTTCCGCGAAGCCGCCGCTCTCGGCATCGATGACCTGGAGCATGGATTGCTGGTCGATACGGAATTCTTTCCGGAGAAAAAGGCCGACCAGTGCCCGGACGTCCGCGATGAAGCGGAACGCTACGGCAAGATGGAGATGCAGTCCGGGCCGGCGCACGACTTGATTCTTGATCTGGTTCAACATCACGTGGCAGTCACATCCACGTTGCCCGTGTTCGAGATGAGTGTGCCGGGACGTCCCACGATGCAGCCGCGCGTGCTCGATGCCCTGACTTCAGAAGCCCGAAGCGCGGTGCTCGCCAACAAACTTCACGCCGGCGATCAAGCATCGCTCCGCAAGCGCTACGGCACCGATTTGTCTCCCTGGTCCGCGGCCTTCAAAAAAGAAATGGAATTCGAGCGCGAGTTCGTGAAAGCTGGAGGCGTGCTCCTAGCCGGGCTCGATCCCACAGGAATGGGCGGAATCGTCGCCGGCTTCGGTGATCAGCGCGAAGTGGAATTGCTGGTGGAGGCTGGATTCACGCCGCTCGAGGCAATCCACATCGCCACAGCCAACGGAGCTCAGTATCTATCGCATCGGAACAATTGCGCCCGGCAAGCAGGCAGACCTGGTGGTGATCAAGGGTGATCCGTCGCAGAAGATCGACGCTATTGAGAATGTGGAGATCGTATTCAAAGATGGAATCGGCTACGATTCCGCCAAACTGATTGAGTCGGTCCGCGGGTTGGTGGGGAGCCGGTGAGACGAACCCACCAACGAGGGCCATCAGGACGAGGGCCATCAGGAAGAGATGACCGAGGAACAACTTGGAATCGGGCACTTCCCGTCGTCCTGCGCCGCGGCGATGCAGAAGCCGATTGAGTGCGCTGCACGTGGAGTTCTTGTACGGCACTTCCGGCACCTGGAAAGTGTGGTGCTAATGCAAAGACACTAGAGATGGGGACGGAGCGTTCGTGTACCTTTGATCGCTTCACACTTGACGCCAACAGAAAGAATGACGTTATCCGCAAGGGGACGACACCGGTGCTAGACCAACGCAGAAATAATCGAGCACAGATAGCTGGGTTTTGCTTTTTTTGTCTGACCATACTTCTGCCCATGCCTAAGGGGTATGCGAAGGACCCGCCGAAAGCGGAGTTGTCTCTGAAAGATTTAAATGGGAAGCGTGTGCGTCTACGCGAATACCAGGGCAAGATCGTGGTCTTGAACTTCTGGGCGACATGGTGCGGTCCCTGCCGTGAGGAGATGCCGAGGCTGGCCGAAGCGGAGAAGGAGTATGGGCCGCGCGGAGTCATCTTTCTTGGTGCGTCACTGGATGACGACAAGACGAAGAAGAATATTGCCGGATTTGTCCGAGACCACGAGATCGACTTCCCCATCTGGGTGGGTGCAAGCGCCGACGATCTGGATAGACTCAGCATGGGACCAGCGGTCCCCGCGACAGCCTTTATCGACCAGGATGGGCGCATTGTAGCGAGGGTGTCAGGAGAGGTCCGCAAAGGAGAAATTAAGGAACGGTTGGATTGGCTGATCCAGGGTAAAACCGGCCCCCCGCCGCAAGCCCAAGTGGTCCATCTGGATGAGAAAGAGTAAATCCCCGATTCCACGCTTCAGATGATGAGCAAGCCGCCAGCGATCAGCGTAGTCCTGCTCATCCCACGATTGATCTCTGAATTGGCTCCCGTGCCACCCTCATTTCGTTTGATTAGTATTTTTGAACTATTGTGCGGTAATCAGCGTCTGCGTATACATATCCCACCCAGAAACAGCCAGTGGGTGTTCTGACACGGTTCCTTTGCACTCCGAACTTAGTTCAAACTCTAAGGAGAAGCGCAGTGACAGAATTTAAGAATGTTTATGGCAGCGAACAAAGTGTGGGAGTACCTAAACTCCTGGTCCTCTTAGTAGCAACATTGCTGGGAGCGCTTCTGCCAAGCCCGGCACATGCGCAAGGGTGCATCGTCGCGCGTTCGGCTCAACTGACAACTGATGCTGGCAATGGGCAAGGCTATCTTGCTCCGCACCACTGGGAATTGACGATTGATTATCGCCACCAGTACTCGTTCCGTCACTACATTGGCGATGTTGAACAAACGCAACGAATCCAAATGGGGAACGAAGTCGAGAACAGAGTCAACTTGCAGAACTTTCAAGTGACCTACCAAGCCACGCCACGGTGGAGTTTTGGGATCAATCTGCCGCTTCTGTTTGCCAGCAGGCGCTCGCACGATGCTTACAATACCTTCCACGCCAATGGCTTTGGGGACCTCATCGTCACGGCGGAGACCTGGATTTGGAGCCCCACGAAACCGCACAGGGGAAATGTGCAGATCGGTTACGGGCTGCTGATGCCTACGGGCGCCAGCAAGGTTCAAAATACATACCTCGCATCGCCAACCGCGACCTCAACCACCACCAGACCCGTGGACTATTCGATCCAGCCGGGAGCCGGAGGCTGGGGAATTGCGCTTCAGGCACAAGCCTTCAGAATGTTCGGTAAAGAGGAAGTTTACGGTAATGGGAGTTATCTCATTACTCCGCAAAACCAAAACACTGGCTATCTCAGGAACCCGACCTCCACAACTCAAAACCCACTGACGCAATACAACTCGATTTCTGACCAGTACTTGGTCGAGTTCGGTTTCGCCCATGAGATCCCGCTTGAAAAAGTGGGATTGGCAGCGACTTTCGGTCCCCGCTTTGAAGGCGTACCGGCGCATGATTTGATTGGCGATAATCTCGGCTTCAGACGGCCAGGCTTTGCTCTTTCTCTCGAGCCCGGCTTGCGTATGTCACGGGGACAGAACCTGCTGACTGCGAGCGTCGGAAGAGCCGTGTGGCGCGCCCGTGTAAAGAGTGTCCCGGATATCATGACTGGTAAACACGGAGATGCTGCTTTCGCAGACTGGATTTGGTCAGCCAGCTACAGTCGACGCTTTTAGGTCCAGATCGTTCGGTTGTATGAATAACAACGGAGGCCTCGCGGCTAAACTTCTTTCACGCGGCGCATCGTTCTTTGCAGGCGTTTCTTATCACGACAATCCGCAGCTCGCTCGTGAGAGAAACAAGCAACTCTATTTCCCACTGGGCCGGCCTTCAATTCGCTGCAACTGAAACAACAGCGTTGCGAATCCCAGTTTGGACTTCAGCTGCACCGGAACATGTTGCCCGTCATCCGAGTACCACACCCAAAGCACGCCCTTTCCCTGCAACGGCCCTGACATAGCTTCGGCTTGCACCTTCACCGTCTGAAATGTCCCGGATGGCACTTTGATTTTCTCGCGGGCCCCGACCCGGATCCGAATGTCGGCCGTGTTTCCGCCGTCGTTGACAGGGAAGCTTTGCGAGAAGCCGGGATCTAGTGGCAGCGAACCGGCGTAGAAGAAGCCGCTAATCACGTCGGTCACACAGGGCGGGACATCGTGCTCGGCGTGCCTCAGTTGGCCGGTTTTCAAGTCTTCGTCATCAACCACGCTCTTCGCGCGTGAGTAGTCAAAATGGATTGTTCTTTCCAGCTTGCGCGATCCTTCTTCGTTGTGCTTTGAAATCCGAAATGAACAGAACGTGCGTGGATCGAGGTCGGCGTCGAAAATATCGTGGACGTGAAAGATGGAATTAACCAGGCCGGCGGAATCCGCGGTCGCGGTCACGTGCTCGCCCGAGTTTGAGCGCTGCAGTTTCACCGTGGCAGTCCCCGCATTGAGCATGTGCCACTCGACCGAATAGACGTACTTTTCTCCATCGGGAAAACGATACGAATGCGAAGGCGCGATGATTCGCGACCCAGGTACTGAGCTGACTGAGGCCGTGGGAACGTTCGATTGGGCAAATGAAGCCGCCGCAATCAAGATAAGAAGAAAACGTGCGAAACCGGTGAGAAGGTTCGATTTCATGATCATCGTGCGAACCAGATTGCCTTTATAACCAGAACTGCGATCATTGATCCAGCGCCGATCGCGGCATTGTACTCGCGGTGCTTCCAGTAGAGATGCCACGAGAATGAATTTGAGCTGCTCTGATAAGGGCGCAGACGGGGGAATAATCGCGGTACGTGTTGAGCATATTCCTCAAACTCGGGGAAGCGGGCGCGGAGGAATTCCTCCTCAGAGTGGATCACGGGAAAGTAAATGGCGAAGAACATTACCGCCGCGATCAGCGCGACCCACAAGCTTCGCGAGGCGATGGCAAAGCCTGCCGCCAGCACAAGCGATCCGAAGTAAAGCGGGTTACGAGTGTAGGCGTATGGCCCGCTGAGCGTGAGAAGCTCATTTTTTGTGACGTGCCCTGAAGCCAGTGCGCGTATCAGCAGACCGATTATTGTGATCGAGCCTCCGGCAATGACGGAATGAAAAGTGGGACGTGCCAGCCAAATGTAGGCCGCCGCAAACAGGAATCCCAGCGGAACCCGAATGCGCCTCGCGATTCTCTGCCAGGCAGAGTTAGACATGGGCGCTCTCTAAAAGGCGCCGGGCAGCGGAAACAACTTCGTTCGCCGTAATCTGAAGCAAGCCCGGATCGGGCGCGCTGGTGTGAGAGAGGGAAGTCCGACTCTCGGGATTCCGCAGCACAATGCTCCTGGTTCCGTAGGGGCCGTTACGCGCGGGATTGGTCGGGCCAAAAATTGCGACCACCGGAATTTGAAGAGCGGCCGCGAGGTGGAGAGGGCCGGTGTCGCCTCCGATGAACAAGCGCGCGCGACGCGTTAGCACAATCAGTTCGGTGATGGAGCAGGAAATCGGATGTGCAGCGCCGCCACTTGCCGCCTCTACTTCGAGTGCGAGCTTTTCTTCACCGGGGCCGAAATTGATGAACGGAGCTAAACCATCATTGGCAAGCGCGCGCGCGACTTCACCATAGCGCTCCGGCGGCCATTGTTTAGAGGCCCATCCTGCTCCTGGCGCGATCAGAACAAAATCCTTGCCCAATCCAGCCAGAGTTTTTGCGATGTTCGCCTCTGCTTCGTCGTCGTGGGGAAATTCAATTGCGTGGAAGCTGCCCTTCCCGGTTATTCCCCCACGGATTCGGAGCGAGGAGAATTCTGTGATAACGGCTTCGGAAAGCGACTGATACTGCTCGACGACGTGAACGCCCATCGCTGGGACCCGATGCTTGTAGAAGAAACGCGCCGGGAGCTCGCGCGGGCGCTCCATTCCAAGAATGGTCCCCGCTCCCGCACGGCCCGCGAGGATCGCCGATTTCAGCGCGCCTTGAAAATCCACCGCGACATCGTATCGTTGGCGGCGGATTTGGTGTAGGGCCGCTGAAACCTCACTCCATGTCGGATAGGAGAGTAGAGACTTGCGCCAGCGTCTGGTATCAACTGGGTGAATGAAATCGACAACCGGACGAGAAGAATTTCGCGGGCCGGAGCGCGGTGCATTCCGGGCGCACAGCAGTTCAGCCCAGCGCTCTTCCACAATCCAGCCAATCCGCGTGTCGGGGAGAGTAGCGCGCAAGGCTGTCACCGCGGGCAGGGTATGGATGATGTCTCCCATGGCACCCAGGCGCACGACTAGCACGCTCTCAGGCGCTGGATTTGCGGCAGCATCGACGCTCACGATCGGCGTTGTCCCAGCCGGGTACGAATGATTTCCGTGGCGGAATGGTCTTTCGGATCTCCGACGATCGCGACTCGCCCACCACATTCAACGACCGTATCTCGTTCGGGAACGTTCTCGGCGGTATAGTCTGTGCCCTTGGCGTGAACATTAGGACGAATTTCGCGGACCAATGCCCGAACGTCGGGCTCGGAGAAGATCACTACTGCATCCACGTCAGACAAGGCCGCCAGTATCTCGGCCCGTTCGTTTTCCGGCATTAGAGGACGTCCTTCGCCCTTCAACGCGCGCACGGAATCATCGGAATTGATTGCGACCACCAAACGTCCACCGAGTTGCTTGGCGGCATGAAGATAGCGCACGTGTCCGACATGCAGAAGATCGAAGCAACCGTTGGCGAGCGTAATCTTCTCTCCATTCTTGCGCCAGGTGTCCGCATAGCCCTTCAGCTCTTCGCGAGCGAGAATTTTCGCGTTCTTCTTCAATGGGACCTTGTCTGGGGAGGCGCTTTCTCTATCGCCTCCGCAAGCTCTTGTTGCGAAACGGTGGCAGTCCCGCGCTTCATTACGACGATTCCGCCGGCGTAGTTTGCCAGGTGCGCCGCCTCCTCCGCCGTGGCTCCGGCGGCCAGGGCTGCCGTGTAGGTGGCTATCACTGTGTCCCCAGCGCCGGTTACATCCGCGATCTCGTCGCTTCCAAAAATCGGAATATCTACCGGCTTGTGCTTGGCGGAGAACGCGACCATTCCGTCACGGCCACGCGTAATCACCAGTGACTTCAGCTTCATGCGAAAAATGATCTCAGTGCCCGCGGAGCATAGGTTGTCCCACTCTGGCCCCATCTGTACCCCAAGAGCTTCTTCCACCTCGGGCTGGTTTGGAGTGGCCGCGGTCACTCCCGAAAACTTGAGCATGCGGTGACGGGAATCGAGCACAACCGGAATGGAATCCGGGCCGCCCTTGTTCAGCGCCGCATTCAAGATTTCCGGGGTCGCCGCACCATAGCCATAGTCGGACACCAGCAGAGCATCCGAGGCGCGCAGATACTCGCGCACAGCCAGAGCCAACCCGCGCGTTACATGAGGATCAGGCGCGGCCTGGGGCTCGCGATCAATGCGCACGACCTGTTGGCGCCAAGTGTGCGGCATTCCTGCAATAATGCGCGTCTTGGTCACGGTCGTATAGTTTTTGTCTTTGAGAATTCCGCTGACCGGAATATGTTTGTGGCGGAAACTCTTGAGCAGCAGACGTCCGGGATCGTCATTACCCACAATACCAACCGGGAGCACGTTTACTCCAAGGTCCGCCAGATTGTTCACTGCATTGGCGCCTCCGCCGGGGATGACAGTACGGTCCAGGTGTCGCAGAACCAGCACCGGGGCTTCGCGAGACACGCGAGAAATTTCACCGAACACGAACTCATCCGCAACCATGTCACCGAGCACGGCCACAGTGATGCGCGGGAAAGCCTCAATAATCTTTCGCAGGCGGTCGGTTTCTCTGGGAAGCTTACTCATTCTTCACAGGATTTTCTCATGCCCGTGGCCTGGGTTCCGCAATCGCGTGCAAAATAGTATCCAGAGCGTCAGCGGGTTGTTGAAGCTCCATAACCACGCGGGCGATGGTTAGCGGCTCGAGTTGACTGACATGCGGACCAAGGTTGATTGCATCTTTTTCGGTGGTGATGAACCCGCCTGCGTGGGTTCGATCGCGAAGATTGAGAAGATCGCGAATGTCAGTTTCGGCGTAGGCGTGATGGTCGCGATAAAACTTTCTGGCTACGAACTCGATTCCCGCAGCAACTAACTGCTCAACGAATTGTTGTGGACGGGCGATGCCGCAGAACATGACCGGATTCGACGGAGGGTCGGCGAAGGAGATAGTGCGGCGCATCCGCCAGATGCAGCTTTCGTTGACGCCGGAGCGAGCATAGTGTGCATCGCCCGTCTGCACAACTGCGTCGGCCCGACGCAATGACGAAAGGGTCTCGCGCAATCGTCCTCCGGGCAACAGTTGGTCTCGCATATCTTCGGGCGTGAGCAATACGATGTCGAAGTCCCGTGCCAAAGAGCGATGTTGAAATCCATCGTCCAGAATGTGCAGTTGAGGGGCGAACTTCGCTTCGGCAAAGAGCCCTGCCTGGTAACGACTCTCGCCGACAACGACCGGGCACCCAAAGGTTTTGGCAATCAGCAGCGGCTCATCTCCGAACTCCCGCGCTGAACCATCCGGATCAACTTCGAGCACCCCGCGAGTTTTGCGGCCGTAGCCGCGAGAGAGAACGTCAAAGGTGATACCTCGCTGTTTAAGGAGCGTACCTAAGAGAATTACGAAGGGTGTTTTCCCGGCGCCTCCGCTGGAAAGACTGCCGACGCTAATTACTGGCCGGGATAGTCTGTGCGACTTGAGAACACCGCGGTCGTAGGAGCGGTTTCGAGCCCATACACAAGCCCCGTAGATGGCGCCCAGCGGGTTCAAGCCGGGTTTGCCTCCCGCATGTGACTTGCCAGCAAAGCGTGCACCTTTTGTAAGGTGAACTGAGTCGCACCGCGTTGGGACTCAAGAGTCTCCAGAGCGCGATGGCCAAGTGCGCGGCGTTCGGTATCATCGGCGAGCAATTCCACAAAAGCTAAGGGCAGGTCGTCCGGATCGACCACGCGGACGGCATCTCGGTTCAGAAACAGCTCGACAATGTCACGAAAGTTTTCCGTATGCTTGCCTACCAGGATCGGAACGCCATACTGAGCCGGTTCAATGATGTTATGTCCGCCGCGAGCCACCAAGCTGCCGCCAACAAATGCAAGATCAGCGAGGCTATAGAGACTGGCGAGCTCTCCGATGGAATCAATCAGCAGCACGCTACCGTTGACTGGGTCGTTATTCCACTGTGAACGTCTCCAAAACTTGATTCTCAACTGCTGTAGGAGTCCTGCGACTTCGTCGAAGCGTTCGGGGTGCCTGGGAGCCAGCAGCATGACCGCCGCAGGATGGCTCGACAGGACTTTTTCAAACGCGCCCAAGAGTAGCGGTTCCTCGCCTTGAACCGTGCTCCCGCTAACCAGGACCGGGCCAGCCCGGAATTCGGCGAGCACTGACCGCAATTGGCTGACGATGGGCGGAGCAGGACGCGGAGCGACGTCGAACTTGAGGTTTCCGCTAACCAAAACTCGGTCAGCCGCGGCGCCGATTTCGGCAAGCCGCCGCGCGTCTTCAGGAGTCTGCGCCAGAAAAAGATCTACACTCCGCAGCACGCCCACAAGAAGTTTCGGCCAACGCCGGTACCCCGGCAGAGAACGATCAGAGATGCGGGCGTTGACGATCGCGACGCGGGCCCCAGATTCACGAACCACCCGCAAGAAATTCGGCCAGAATTCAGTTTCGGCAATTACGACCAGATCTGGCCTGATCGCCAAAATGTAGCGCCGCGCGGAAGATGCGAAATCAAATGGGAAATAGAAAACGTTTTCGGCGCCGAAGCGGTCAGCCGCGAGTCTCTGCCCAGTGTCGGTGGTAGTCGAAACCACGAGCCGATGTTCCGAAAATTCCGTTCGCATCCTCCGCACCAGGTCAGTGACGGCCAGAACTTCTCCCACCGAAACCGCGTGCACCCAGATCGACCGCTGGCGGGAATTGCGAATTCGCGCGGGTACCATTCCCAGCCGTTCCGAAAGCCCCCGGCGATACTTGCCGTGGCGGACCATTTGGAACAGCCAGTAAGGAGTGCCCAGCAAAAGCACCAGGCCGAGAAGCGCGCTGTAGAGCAGATACATTAGGGAAGAGACATTCTAACCGTGAACCTTAATGGGCGGTCAAAACGTGAAGGCACCAGAAACAGCTATGCTGCGCATCCTATAGTGCAAGTTCTGATGACTGGTATTTTTCGATCTCGACTCCGGCTCGCCCTGCTGGGCATGGTCATGGCAGTGCCGTTGCTGTGTCTGGCGGCCAAAGAATTCTCCATGCCGAAGGTGCAGCCTGCCTTCAGCTACCCCGCGCATGATCATCATGGGACTGAGAACGTCACCGTAGGCCTGGATCCTTACGATAATGCGACCAAGGCGAACATCTTCGTCGTCAACTACCGCGATCATGATCTGCTGCCTGTTCTGCTAGTGGTGACCAACGACTCAAACGAACCGGTCCAGCTTTCCGGGATAAAGGCCGAACTGGTGACCGCCGATGGGACGAAGCTGAGTCCAGCGACAGAAGACGACCTTTACAGACGGATTTCCCATCCCAAGGCCTCGGGCGCGCGTGTTCCGATTCCCTTCCCTACGAAAAGGGTAAAGGGCGGCGTAGGTTCAAAAGAATGGAACGAAATTCAGAGTGTACAATTCAAAGCGAGGGCTGTCGAGCCGCTCAGTTCGCAGGCCGGATTTCTTTTCTTTGATATTTCCGGCCTCTCAAATCCACTTTCCGGGGCACGCTTTTATCTGACCGGAGTGCGTGATTCCGCTGGCCATGATCTGATGTATTTCGAGGTCCCACTCGACAAGTATCTGGAAACTGCAAAACAACATTAAATCTTTGCAAGAGGTTTGCACAGGCAAGGTATCAAGCCGGAAGTGTCCGAATTCGGCTAGCGCAGCGGCGACCACGCCCGGCATTCAGATGCACTGAGCGGGGAAGTAAGGGGAGGGCCGGTCTTGAAGCGAACTACCGCGTCCGAGGTCGAACAGAAGCTTCTTGTTCCTTCGTCGCTTGTGACGGGAGTGCCAACCACAACGAATTCCTTGCACAGGTTTTGTTTGCAGACCGCAGTTACGCGAAACCGGAAGCCAAACTTCGTGCACCATGTACCCGCGGTACAGCTTACATTCCCAAGAGTGGCGTCGATCAGACTTGCGTGTTCTGCGGACTCAGCGCCAGTTCCACCGGGACTAGGACCGAGCGTGGCCAGATCACGCGCATAGCCTCTGTGTGGGTAAGTAGTCGAATAAACGACCTGGGAGGTCTCCACCGTGCGTATCGTGGCGACAGCAGACGATTCGTTGGCCGCCATCTTCGCCCGCAGCACGTTGGGAATTGCGATTGCCGCCACCACCATGACTATACCGGCGTCAACTCCTCCGCTTGAACTGACTTCGCGGAGTGCGCTTTCCTCACCATAGGCGCAGACCACCACCGGCGTAGTTTCTGCGGTTAGCCGCGAAAAGAGATCCGCCATCTGTGGCGATACACGTCGCATGCTAAGCCCCATCATTGCGATCGGGTCTTCGTAGAGCAATGCGGAAGCTTCCGGAGAGTGGCCAGGTGGCAGCGACGCCAGGAATTTCTTGGACTTCGCCAGCGACTCGCCGCTCCTATGGAATCGCACTGCCTCCGCGACCGTTTCGCGGCTGGAACCTATAACCAGATACCCGTCTACAAATGCATAGCCGATTTCGAGGGTCTTCTGCGGAGAAGGAATTCGCAAGGTGTGGTACGTGACTCCTCCTTCATTGGATTGTTGCGCCGCGACCGGTGCGCTCGCCAACAACTTACTCAGGGTTTGTTGCAGGCGGTCTGCATCATTCACCCGCAGTATGGCCTTCCATACCGGGTCCGATTGGACAACAGTATCCAGCTCAAGTGTGATCTCACCACCGAGCTGGCTGAGCAGATCCTCCTTCAGACTGAGTCCCATTCCCGCTTCCATTTGCGCAAGCATCGCCAGTGCGTTGGGATTCGAAGCGGTGGAAAGGTCCTTAGCATCTTCAAATATCTCTCCCAGATTCTTGAGTACCACGGTGCTCGCCAGGATCGCCTTTGGGGAGACAAAGTCCAGGCTGCCCAAGGGCGCGGGTGCCGCCAGCCAGGATGCGATTCCACGGCGTGGACCGGTGAAGCTCAATTCGCCCTCGCTGAGTGTGTGGCCGGTCACACTCTTGCGCTCCCAAACGAAGTGCTTCATATCGGCAAATCTGGTGCGCTGGAAAATCATCTGGCTTTGCTCAGTGCCCGTGGGGACTTGTTTCAGCACCTTCTGCAAATCAGCGGCTGCTAAAACCTCCGCACCACTTTGATATGCCTGTGCCAGCCGCTGCCCAAAAGGCGTGGAGGCAAACTGCGGGCTCCCTCGGTCCAGCCGGGCATTGAAACTGCGCAGTGTGGCCAGGTCGAGCGCCGCCACCACAAAATCCGGGCGCACGAGCACCATAAGTTCCTGCGCCGTGCCCAGGTCCTTTGCGGTGGCGAGTTCCTTCAGGTCCAAAACCCGCACCGCCGGCTTCGATTTGCCCGCAAGTTCCTTTACCATTTGCTGAAGGAAATCTTTCAGACCCGGCTTCCGCACTTCCGCAAGAATCAGCAGGCTGTGGTCCCGGCCGTCGGGCGCCCCCGACATGACAATTTCGTCTCCCAAATACTGCGAGACTTGATAGAACTTTTCCAGGGAATCCTCTACCTTGGATCCGGTTGCGGCCATCTCGCCGTGCTGCCACCAATCGCGCAGTACTGAGCTCTCCTGCAGTTCCTGCCGGAAAATCGTCAGAGCCTGATGCGCTCCGTCGCCATAGTTGGGAAGCGCGCCATAGAACGTCGTCGATTCCGGCAGCAGTGGCAATAGGCGGCTTTGGCTGCGCGCCGGCGGAAACTGTACGTTGTGCTGCAGTTTGTCCAACAACTGACCAAACTCAGGCAGCAATCCGGGATACTTTTGCAGCTCCTGAGCCCATGGCATTTCGGATTGGTCTGCCAGCGTGGCCTGGGCGGCACAAGTCGACGTAATCAGAAAAATCACCGCAGTAACAGCCACGCACTTGACGAAATAACGGCGTTGCAGCTGCCGGAAAGTTTGTGTGTATCTCATCCGCCCTTGCTCGCCTCCGGAGAGACACATAGTAGACTGCTGGCCCTGTCTCTGTCAGCACAGAAACGCCTTGCCTTCCCGTTCCCGACCAGCGGCAGAACACATCAAGATTCGGCGAACGCCATATAATCAGTTGTGATGAAGCAAGTCATACATGCTGCCTGCCCGCATGATTGTCCTGATGCCTGTGGGGTGCTGATCACGGTGGACGACGGCAAGGCAGTGAAGATCCAGGGCAATCCATCGCATCCGGTTACGCGCGGGTTTCTTTGCGCGAAGGTGGCGAAGTATTTGGACCGAGTTTACTCGCCGGACCGGGTGCTGTATCCGATGCGGAGGGTCGCACCCAAGGGCCCATCCGTACTGGGTAATGAGCATAGCTCCGCCCCGCAGGGACAGCCGAGGGCGGCCGTCCCCACACAAACGGCGCCCTCGCAGACGTTCCAGCGCATCACCTGGAACGAAGCGCTCGACGAAATGGCTTCCCGCCTCAGGGGCATTATCGCGGAGTTTGGCAGCGAGGCCATCCTGCCGTACTCCTACGGCGGGACACTGGGCAAGCTGAACCACGCTTCCATGGACCGCAGATTTTTCCATCGGCTGGGCGCTTCGCAGCTCGCGCGTAACATTTGCTCGGAGGCGGGCGCGGCGGGGGTTAAGTCGGTTTATGGCGTGAACATGGGCACCGAGCCCGAGCAGTTTCGCCATTCCAAGTACATCATCGCTTGGGCGGCAAATATTCACGGCAACAATGTGCATCTGTGGCCATTTGTCGAAGAGGCTCGACGTGTTGGCGCCAAGCTGGTAGTCATAGATCCGTATCGCACTCGCACTGCTGCCTGCGCTGACTGGCACCTGCCAATCAATCCGGGCACAGATGTCGCTCTGGCGCTGGGCATGATGCACGTCATCATCAGTGAAAATCTTTACGATGCAGACTACGTCTCCCGGCACACTTTGGGATTCGACGAACTTCGCGCCAAAGTGCAGGAGTATCCGCCGGAAAGGATCTCGCAGTGGACAGGCATCGCCACCTCTGACATACAAAAGCTGGCCCGAGAGTACGCGACGGTTCGTCCCGCAGTGATCCGCATGAACTACGGCGTGCAGCGCTCAGAGAACGGAGGCATGGCAGCGCGGACCATCGCGATGCTGCCGTGCATCACTGGTTCGTGGAAAGAAGTCGGCGGCGGATTTCAGCTTTCCACAAGCGGTGCTTTTGGATTGAACAATGATGCTCTGGAACGTCCCGACCTGATGCAGCAGTCGTTGGGAAGATCCGCACGGACGATCAACATGGTGGAGCTGGGCAAGGCGCTAAACACGCTGACCGATCCTCCCGTGAAAGGCCTGTTCGTATACAACTCCAATCCGGTCGCGGTTTGTCCCAATCACAATGAAGTTGTTCGTGGCTTGCTCCGTTCTGATCTGTTCACTGTGGTGCATGAGCAATTCTTCACCGATACTACGGACTACGCCGACATAGTGCTGCCGGCTACGACATTTTTCGAGCACAAGGAATTGCAGTCTGCCTACGGCCACTACTACCTTCAGGTTTCAGACCAGGCCATCGAGCCATTGGGAGAATGCCGCTCGAACGTGGAAGTGTTCCGCGCCCTGGCTAAAGAAATGGATTTTGAGGAGGAATGCTTCCGGGATTCTGTCGATGACATGATGGATGAGGCGTTGGAGTCGCCTAACCCCTGGCTTCGCGGAATTTCGCGTGAGCGTTTGGAAAAAGAAGGCCACATCCGCCTGAATTTCGGCGAAAACGGAAACTCATCTTCTGGGCCGTTTCTACCGTTTGCAAATGGCAACTTCCGCACGCCCAGCGGCAAGGCGCAACTTTACAATGAGAGTCTAAGAGCTCTTGGTCTAGATCCCGTTGCAGCTTTCATTCCTCCGGAAGAATCCCGGCACAGTCCCGCGGCAAAGACCTTTTCCCTGGAGATGCTGGCCCGGAAGGCAGACAATTTCCTGAATTCAACCTTCTCCAATCTCCCGGGCCTGCAGCCACTAGAAGAAGTCGGCCTGCTCGAGATGAACCCGGCCGACGCTCAGCCTCGTGGCATTCGCGACGGCGATAGAGTGCGGGCCTTCAATCGCCGCGGCGAAATGCAGTTGAAAGCGAGGGTGGATGGAAGAGTTTCGCCTGGCGTGGTGTCGGCAAAGCTCTACTGGGCAAAACTTACACCCGGCAGTCGAAACATAAACGTGCTTACGTCCGAAAAACTCACCGACATGGGCAACTCAGCCACGTTTTATTCCGTCTTGGTTGAGGTGGAGCTTTTTCAAATCAATACCGTAAGGGGAAACGGACGCTGATTTTGGACGCTCTTCACAGCACTACCGTATAATTGCGCTTTTCTAATAATTGCGTTTTCCAATAACTCCAGCTATCTGAGGTAAGCGGCGATTTCTTGCGTTCAACAGGATAGCCCTGCAATTCCGGGGGGCAATGGCGGCGGGCGTCGGACAAGGTTCTTGTCCGGGCGCGCATCTATCTCATTCCGAAGGATTTGTTCGCGGTTGCCTGCCTTCCTGAGCGGCGTGCTTTTGCTAGTTATCTCGATCGCACCCAGGGTGGCGGCCCAACAGGATCTGGTCGTCGACATTCAAATCCACGGCAACCGCAACATTCCCGCCGATACCGTTCGCGCCCATATCTTCACTCACCGCGGCGATGTTTACGATCAAGCGGCGATTGAACGCGACTTCAACTCCCTGTGGAACACCAACTACTTTGAAGACATTCGCTTTGAGCGGGAGGCAACGCCGAAGGGATGGATTCTGCACATTTACGTGAAAGAAAGACCTCGGGTCAAAGACATCAGCTATGTGGGAATCAATGCGATTTCCAAGAGCGACATCCTGGACCGATTCAAAGAAGCGAAAGTCGGTCTTTCGCCTGAGTCTCAGTATGATCCGACGAAGGTCAAGCATGCGGAAGTCGTCATCAAGCAATTGTTGGCGGAGCATGGACACCAGTTCGCTACCATTCGCACGGAAGTCCGGCCGATACCTCCAGCATCTGTTGGTGTCACGTTTGTAGTGCGTGAAGGGCCCAAGGTCAAAGTCGGCAAGATCATTTTTGTAGGCAACAAGAACGTGAAAGGCCGCGAGCTGCGGCATGCCATGCACTTCCTGCGCCCGATCGGGGTCCCACATTCGATTTTTCTCGAAAACCTTTTGGCAAAGACCTACGACGCAACTAAGTTGGATGAGGACATGGAGCTGGTGCGTGAGCAATTGCAGAATCGCGGATATTTCAAGGCAGTAGTGGCAGAGCCACAGACCAAGATCCGCGATACCGGCCACTCGGGGTTCCACATCCCTCTGGTACAGCACGGCCCAGGTAAGGCGATAGACATCACTGTTCCCATTGAAGAAGGGGAGCGCTATCGGCTGGGAAGTATCACCTTCAAGGGCAATAAGGCGATCACGAATACCAAGGCGCTCCGTGGATTTTTTCCCATCAAGGACGGCGACATCTTTAACCGCCAGAAAATCGCCAAGGGACTGGAAAACCTTAAGAATGCCTATGGGACGCAGGGATACATCAATTTCACTTCAATTCCGACACCCAGCTTTGATGAAGACAAAAAGCTGGCTTCATTTGACATTGATGTGGATGAAGGCAAGCAGTTTTCTGTGCGCCGGATTGAGTTCCAGGGGAACACCACCACCCGCGACAAAGTGATCCGGCGCGAGCTGGTGCTCGAAGAAGGACAGGTATACAACGAGCAATATTGGAAACTGAGCCTGCAACGGCTGAACCAGCTTGGATTTTTCGAGCAACTAAAACCTGACGACCCGAATGTCACTGACCGCCATCTTGACGAGAAAGAAGGACTAGTAGACCTGACTCTCAAAGTAAAAGAGAGGGGCAAGAACCAGATAGGCCTTTCCGGCGGGGTGAGCGGCCTGGCTGGGTCATTTATCGGGCTCAGCTACACCACGAACAACTTTCTCGGTATGGGAGAAACACTCTCGGTTCAAGCCAACATCGGTAGCCTGCAGCGGGATATTATGTTCGGCTTTACGGAACCCTATCTTTTCGATCGTCCGATTACTGCCGGTTTCACGGTTTACGCCCGAAAGCTCATTTATGATCAGGCCCGCCAGAGCGCGCTGGTAACCGGACAGCTTCTCAATGTTTCGCAAGCTCAGTTGCAAAGTCTGCAGAACTATACGCAATCCAGCAAAGGATTCACGCTGTCGAGCTCGTATCCGCTGCATCGCTCCTTTAAGCGTATTGGAGCGACGTACTCTTACGATGTTTCGTCCATAATCGCACTGACCACGGCTTCCAAGCAGCTGTTTAACTTCCTGGCCTTCAGCGGCGTCACCGGCCCCAACGCCTTGAATGGCATTGTGACCAGCAAGCTTCTGTTGAGCTACTCGAAGAATAGCCTGGATTCTTCGCTCTATCCCCACTCTGGCACGGAGTATTTCATTGGTGGAGAAATTTCGGGTTTGGGCGGGACCGTGAGGACCGTACGCCCGATTCTGGAATACAAGCACCATATCCCAGTACAGAACCGCCGCAACACTATCGGCCTTCACGCCCAGGTTTCGTATCTAAGCGGCTTTGGAGGACTGGTCGCTCCGCCGTTCCAGCGCTTCTATATGGGCGGAGAAAATGACATTCGAGGATTCGACGTGCGCTCGTTGTCGCCGGTGGCGTTCTTGCCCACCGCAACCTCCATTGCGCTACGGAACCCCGACGGCTCTATTGTGCCGAAAGACCCAAGCAATCCCTTGAGCGGGGCTTACACCATCCCGGTCCCGGTGGATCAGATTACGTTTCCGGGGGGCGATCTGAGCGTGGTCACCAACGCCGAATATCGGATTACAATTGCCGGCCCGGTCGCCCTTGCTCCTTTCTTCGATTTCGGCTTCGATCCGATCTTGAGAAAGTCACAATTGCGCATCAATAATGGGCAATTCAACACCATCAACAACACACCGTTCGGCTGCCCGGCCTTAGACCCATTTTTCAAGACCTGCGTAGGCGGACAGAAGTTTCAATTCAGCCAGAATCTGACGCCGCTGGGCAATTCGAACTGGCAGCCGCGAGCGTCTATGGGTCTTGAGTTGCAGGTCTTCCTGCCGGTAGTGAACGCCCCGTTCCGCATTTACTGGGCATATAATCCGCTTCGGCTCAACGAACTGGCCCAGGCGCCGGTTCCGATTACGCGCAGTATGTTCCCGCTGGCAAACTCGGCTAACGGAGCGGCGGGAGATTATACTTTTCAACTCGCACACAACACGTTCTCGCCGCTCTACCAGCTCCGCGAACCGCGGAAGACTTTCCGATTCACGGTGGGGACAACGTTCTAGAGAGGGTTGACACTATCGAGAGGCTGTTATAATGAGTTATCCACACCAGAGTGGCCGGTCGTGCGCGCCGCTGGCCCCGCAATTTGGATGCGAGTTTGGAATTGGCCCGGCTTACTGATGTCCCGCGGCGTGCGCGGTATGCCGCAGGTATGTGTCTGAGTAAATCCAGGTTTTGGAAGTCAGGAGTAGTTCTCCAAGGAGTCACAGGTAATCTCATGAAACTTACGCTTATGCGTTCTCTAGTTGCAGCCGCTATTCTCGTCTCGGCTTCTGCCGTAGCCCAGACCAGCGGCGCGCCATCAACCGCCCTGCCCGCAGCCCCCAGCGCGGCCAACGATCCTCCTGCTCTGGGCACAGGAACTACCGGCTCGAAGATTGGCGCGATCAACGTCGAACAGGCGATCTTCGCCAGCAACGAAGGCCAGCGCGATTTTGACGCCCTCAGCAAGAAGCTCGAGCCCAAGCAGACTGAGCTGAAGACCAAAAGCGACGAGATTGAGGCCCTGAAGAAGCAGCTCAACACTCAGGGTGACAAGATGAATGACGAGGCGAAAGCGAATCTGGCGAAGCAGATCGATCAAAAACAGAAGTCGCTGGAGCGTTCCGCCCAGGACGCGCAGGAGGACGCGCGCAACCAGGAGAATGAGATTGCGCAGCGCATTCTGCAAAAAATGGCGCCGCTCATCGTCAAGTATGCCGGTGACAACGGTTACGGCATGATCATCGACACTTCCAGCAACAACCAATGGCCGAACGGGCCCGTGTTGTGGCATGGCGCGGCCCTCGATATCACCAAGCCAGTAGTGGACGCTTACAATGCGCAGTCTGGTGTGGCCCCGCCAGCGCCGAAGCAAGGCGGCACCGGCACGAAGCCCAGCGGCGGGCTGTCCAAGCCCTCCGCCCCGGCCGCGACCAAGCCAGCGACTACACAACCGCCGTCCAAATAGGGCGACACCAGCAGCAAAAATTAGTTCCAGAGGCCGCGACCAATCGCGGCCTTTTTATTGTGTGCCGAGCATGTTCGACAGCTCGAGGGTGAAAGTCCCTTTGACAACCGGATGGAGGTGAAGTCATAGCGAAGCGCAAGGGTGAAATAACACTCGCCGCGAGGCGGGGCCCGAAAGAAGCGTGGAGCAAAGACG
>WNGL01000649.1_pt1 | contig 41231 bp, 35 predicted proteins | sample 5400591 | NCBI WGS metagenome assembly WNGL01 (sample SAMN13153377, study PRJNA577476) | soil metagenome | isolation source: 80 cm soil or saprolite under Garry oak tree replicate 1 | place: USA:California | collected 2016-06-15
CGAGAAGGATTTGCGTGCATCGCCAGTGGCCCGTCTCGGCGGCGATGTCTAACGCAGACATTTTGTAGCGCCTTGTCACCCGGGTTCGGTTGGCGCCACCGTTGAGGAGAGCGCGCAAGGAATCTTCCTGACCGAGGCCCGCGGCGAGCATCAGCACAGTCAGATTTTTGTCTTCTTCGACATAGCCACGGAGGGATTTCGACGGCAGCAGCGCTAGAAAATCCTCATCGCAGCGTGATGGCAACGCCGTGTTGGAATCGGCTCCGCACGCCAACAGCGTGTTAAAAAGGGAGGAGTCGTTTCCAGCGATGGAATAAGCGAGCAGCGGCACATTCTTGCCCTCAGGCGTTGGAGGCGTGGAATGTTTGCCGAGCAACAGCCGGATTTGATCCTTGTTTCCGGCCATCAAGGCTGCTTCAAGCGCGCGCTGCGCGCTGCTTCGCCATTGCGCCATTAGGGGCAAGCGTTCCGCAACGGCTCTGACGATTTCTGGATTGCCGCCATCGAGCGCCATTCCCAATACGTCGCGGCCGTCCTTGCAGCGAGCTTCCGCGTGAAAGTTCGCTGAGCGTGCCAGAAGCGCGCGGAACATCTCGAGATTGCCGTGCATTGCTGTTGCCATGAGGGGGGTAAAACCTTTTTTATCGGCAAGATCGACGAGCGCGCCAGCATCGATCAGTCGCCTGGCTGTCTTCCAATCCTGCTGCGAGGTTGCGATCAACAGCGGCGTCCGCCGTTGCGCGTCGCGCCCGTTTGGATCGACCTTTTCGATCAGGCACAAGTCGATGAGTGACCCGCGGCCAATCGTGACAGCGCGAACCAGTTCGCTTGGTGAAATGGAGATCCGCGCAGGGGGCTCGGGTGCAATCGCAGTCGCCCAGAGAAGTATCAAAAATATGACGCCAGCCTGAAAGACGATTCGCCTCTTGAACACACGCATATGCAAGGCTTGGCCGGAAATTATATAAGCTCTGTCCAGCAATGTAGTAGAGGCGCGATGGAACTGCGAGTGCACCTTTGCGTAAGCCGGGATTGGACGTATCCGGTTGAACATTGCATGTTCCATACTGTCCAAGTTCCAACCCATGCATTTGTCCATTTTGACCCTGTGCGTTGCACTCAGTACATCGTTTTCGGCGCAACCTGAGGCCGTCCCGACTTCTACTGTCCCCGCAGCGGCGGCGGAAGCGGGCAAGGATGTCGTTCATCAATTAAACAACGCGTTCGCGAAGGTCTTTGAAATCGTGGCGCCAAGCGTCGTCATTATTGAGATTTCGAAGAAAAACGAGGGCGGCGAGAGTTCGCCATTCGACGATCTGTTCTTCCAAGGGCCGCCCGATGAAAAAAATCAGCGGCGTAACCCAAACGGGCTCCGGCCGATCCAAAGCGAAGGCTCCGGTTTCATTGTTCGACCAGATGGTTACATCTTCACGAACTTTCACGTTGTCGAGGGCGCGGACAAAATCGACGTGAAATTGAGAGATGGCCGCGACCTGCCGGCCAAGGTCGTGGGCACCGATGAAAAGACCGATGTCGCCGTCATTAAAATCGATACGAAAGATCTGCCGGTCGTTCAGCTCGGCGACAGCGATGCCGTCCGGGTAGGCCAATTTGCGTTCGCGATCGGTGCGCCGTTCAAGCTCGATTACACTTTCACTTACGGCGTCGTGAGCGGCAAAGGCCGGAACAAATTGCTCCAAACCGGCGGCTACTCCATTTCCGAGTACTTGCAGACCGATGCGTCGATCAATCCTGGCAACAGCGGCGGCCCGCTTTGCGACATCGACGGCAAGGTGATTGGCATGAACACGCTAATCAACGGCATGAATCGCGGGCTCGGGTTCGCCATTCCAATTAACATGGCAAAAGAGATTGGCGCCCAGCTTATTGCCGGTCACAAAATCGTGCGGCCGTGGCTCGGCATTCGCATCGAAACCCTCGGCGACGATTCGTCAATCCTCGATTTGCTCAAGGGCGCCGACAAGGGCGTGGTGGTGCGCACCATTGAAGCTGATGCACCCGCTTACAAAAGCGAGTTGCGGCCCTTCGATGTGATTACGCACGTCGATGGAGCCCCGGTCGAAACCGACTCGCAGCTTCAGCATGAGATTTTGAAAAAGAAAGTCGGCCAAAATGTCGAGTTGACCGTTTGGCGCAAAGGGCAGACGATAAAAGTGCCGGTTAAGACTGGTGAATTGCCTAACGAAATCGCGCGAGCGTCAAACGAACCGATCCAACCCGCTCAGCCGAAACCGGAGGATGTCGGCAAGTTTGGATTACAGGTACAGGAACTGACGAAGGAGGTTGCCGAACGTCTTCATCTCGCTGTTCAGCGAGGGGTCATCGTCACAGAGGTGGAGGACAACAGCCTTGCCGCGCAACAGGACATTCAGCGCGAGGATGTCATCACTGAAGTGGACAGCAAACCGGTCACGAACGTGCAATCATTCCGCGAGGCGCTCACTAAAGCCGATCCGAGACGCGGCGTGCTTCTTTATCTCGACCGCAAAGGCAGTAAGACCTTCGCCGTATTAAAGGCGGGCAACGGTTAGACGCGATCAGCTCTTGCGGCTGCCGATGATCACCAGGACAACTCCGCCCACCAGACAAATTCCGCTGGCGATCGGCGGAAAAGCGATTCCGTGACTCTCCTTGTGAGTAATTTCAAGCGGTCCCAGTTGCGCGTCTTTCTTTTCGGTCGTCCAGCCCAAGCCACCATAAGCGAAGCCGATGATGCCGATGACGATGAGAACGATGCCGACGATCGCGGCCGGTTTCATTTGGCGTGAATTTACAGCGGTCGGCGGCCTTGGATCAAATTGATAATCAGCACCACAATCGCAATCACGAGCAGGATGTGAATAAATCCGCCCAACGTATAAGAGCTAACCAATCCAAGCAGCCAGAGCACAAGCAAAATCACAAATATTGTCCAGAGCATAAGATTCCTTTCGGTTGAGGTTTACCTTTCTTCGCGCGAGGCGGTTCCGTTGCGCTTATCGGGTTCAAAATTTTAATAGCCTGCGGGGCGAGCAATTCTCTGCAGTCGCCGGCCTTTAGCCGGGCGGACCAATACTAAAGCTCGTTAGGGGATGACTCACACAGCCGTGGCTACAACTTGCCCACGACTCCGCGCAAATTCCAGCCGCTTGCTTCAAGCATGTTGCGCGCGGAATCGTAATCGCAACCTGCCAACTGGGCGACTACTCGTACGGCGCGATCGCGCAACTTTCCGCTGGATGTATAAAGATCGATCATTAGATTGCCGCGCACTTTACCGAGCGCGACCATCGCCCCCGTGCTGATAATATTGAGTGCGACTTTTGTCGCGGTGCCTGCTTTCAACCTTGTCGACCCGGTGAGAACTTCCGGTCCCACCGCAAGGTGGATGACAAGATCGACAATCACATTCCTTGGCGCATCGGAGGCGGCTTCATACTCTGCGGGCGACACGCCAGCCACGACAGCGCGCGTGGCCGGATTGCACGTGAGCAGAACAGTCTTTCCGCCTGACGAATTTGCCCGTCTAAGCGCGCCGAGAACAAAAGGCGTCCGGCCGCTGGCTGTGATGCCAATGACCACATCGCCATTCTTAATTCCCCTCTCATCCATGGCCAACGCACCGGCGCTTTCCTCGTCTTCTGCACCCTCGACACTGCGATAAAGGGCAGTCGCACCACCGGCGATCACGCCCTGCACAAGATCAGGCGATGCGCCAAAGGTTGGTGGGATTTCGCTCGCATCGAGAACGCCAATGCGCCCGCTGCTGCCGGCGCCGACATAAAACAAGCGGCCGCCATTTCGCAGCGATTCAGTCACAATTTCAATCGCGCGGGATAGATCGGCAATCGCTCCGCGCAATGCGCCTTCGACGAATTTCTCTTCCTCGACAAAGAGGTCAACCAAGGCGCGTGGACTCAGCTTTTCCAGATTTTCCGAACGCGGGTTGCGTTGTTCGGTAATTGCCTCAGCCAGATTTTCGATCTCGTTGTGAGAAAGCTTCGAGTGAAAAGTGACGTGATCGCCAAGCTCCGCGGCGAGCCAAGCGGCGCCAAGCTCGGGCGGTCGCTCCGCAGTTGCGACGCGAGCATCGGGCAGATTCTTCTTCAGTCTGCGTCGAAATGCATGCGTATAGATCGAGTCGCGGTGAAAAAGTCCACCCATCAGCACGACTTTTGGGGCGAGCAGACGTAGGCGGGATGCGACCGCTTCGGTGTATTCTCCGAGAACACGCGCACCTTCTTCGATGATCTCCATCACACGCGCATCGCCGCCCGCGGCGGCTTCAAATACGACCGGCGCCAGGAGCGCAATCTCCATTTTATCTGCTGTCTGCGCCCAGCGGACGAGTTCGTCAAGATTATTCAAGCAAAGTGCGCGCAGAATTTTTGCGGTGAATTGCACTTCGCCGCGATGCAGATCGTATTCGCTCAAAATAAAACGCAACGCCTGAATAACGAGAAAATAGCCGCCGCCCGCGTCTCCAAGAATGTGTCCCCAGCCGCCGGCGTTCTCTATCTTATCGCCACGTCGCCCAGTGACAGACGAGCCGCTCCCGGCGTTGACGACGATCCCCTCGCCGCGCCCGAGCGCCGCAGCCAGACCAGAATCGCGATCATTTCCCGTGATGATTTTCGCGGATGGCCAAATTTCAGCGCAAATATGGGAGAGCGCAGGTTGATCTTCCACGGCGCAGCCGGCGAGAAAGACTCCAGCGCGATCAATTTGTTTTGGTAGCTCCGAAAAAATGGTGCGCAAACGGTCAGGCGTCACAAGCCGAAAATTCGACGGCGGCAATTTGCCTTGATTCAGGATGCGCAGGTCGGCGCCATCGCGTTCAACCAACACCCAGGCGGTTTTTGTTCCGCCTCCTTCAACGCCCAGGATTTTCTCGCCGGGGTTCACGATTCGTCATACTTAGCTGGTTCTGCGCGAATTTGAAAGCTCGACTGAAAACCCGCACGGGTGAATCGGCGGATTCTGTTTCCGGGGAGCACCGCAGCACGCCGTCGCTGCTGTCATTGCCGATCGTTCGCGCGCTTATATCGTGCGGCATGCCCTCGGACGAAAAGCAAGCCGCGAAGCGTGCTGCACAACTGCGGGACGAGATTCGAAAGCACGACCGCCTCTATCACGAGAAAGCCGCGCCGATAATCAGCGACCGCGAATACGACCGCTTGTACAAGGAGCTGGTCGATCTGGAGGCGCAATTCCCCGATCTCGCTACTCCCGATTCGCCGACTCAGCGTGTGGGCGGCAAGCCGCTGAAAGCTTTCGCTCAAATCGAGCATCGGGTGCCGATGCTTAGTCTCGACAATACTTATTCCGAGAACGAAGTCGCAAGTTTCTACGCGCGCATCACGCGGCTGCTCCCTGACGAGGAAATCCCGGTCGTAATCGAGCCGAAAGTGGATGGCGTCGCCGTGTCGTTGCTTTATGAGAACGGGTGGCTACGCCATGCCGCGACACGCGGAGATGGATCAGTAGGCGACGACATCACGCAAAACACTAAAACCATTCGTTCCATCCCAGAACGGCTGCGCGGCGCCGCGCCAGGGATTTTCGAGGTGCGCGGCGAAGTTTACATGCATAAACGCGGCTTCGAAAAATTAAATGAAGAACGGCGTAAGGCAGGCCTGCCGTTGTTTGCGAATCCGAGAAATGCCGCCGCCGGATCGCTAAAGCATTTGGACCCAGGCATCGTCGCGAAGCGCCCCCTCGGCATCGTCTTTTACGGCACCGGCGCGGTGGAAGATGTCGATCTGGAGAAGCATTCCGCGTTGTTTCCGCTGCTCAAGAAACTCGGCCTGCCTCACAGCGAGCGTTGGTGGTTGGCTGATTCGGTTGAGGAAATCTTGAACGCAATCCACGAACTCGACGGCCTGCGGCACGATTTTCCTTACCAGACCGATGGCGCAGTGGTGAAAGTGGACGCGTTCGAACAACGCGAGCGGCTCGGCTTTACGGCCAAATCGCCACGCTGGGCGATTGCCTACAAATACGAAGCGGAACGCGTGGAGACACGTTTACGCGACATTGTCGTGCAGGTCGGTCGCACTGGAATTTTGACACCAGTTGCGGTGCTCGACCCGGTGCTCGTTAGCGGGAGCACCGTTGGCCGCGCGACATTGCACAACGAGGACGAAATCAAGCGGAAAGACATCCGCACCGGCGATACGGTTGTGATTGAGAAAGCTGGCGAGGTGATTCCGGCAGTTGTCGAAGTTGTGAAATCGAAACGGCCGCGGCACGCCGTGTTGTTCGATTTTTTCAAGCACATACACGGCAAGTGCCCCGTGTGCGGTGGCCCAATCCGGCGCGATCCGCAGTTCGTGGCCTGGCGCTGCGAAAATGTACAATGTCCGGCCCAGACAACCCGGCGCGTGGAATTCTTCGCGGCGCGCGGCGCGCTCGACATCGAAAGTGTGGGAGGAATTGTGGCGGACAAACTGGTCGAGCGCGGGCTCGCACGCGAGCCGCTCGATCTGTTCGAGCTAAAAACCGAGCAACTCGCCAAATTGAATCTTGGAACGGACGAAGCGCCTCGGATGTTCGGCGAGAAAAATGCGGCCAAAGCGGTCCACGCAATCGAGCGCGCGCGAACGCTACCACTTTCACGCTGGCTTTTTGCTCTCGCTATTCCAGAGATTGGGAAAACGACTGCAACGCAGCTTGCTCGTTTTCACGACAGCATCGAGAGCGTGGGCGATTCGCAGCTGCTCCGCGACGTTTTGGATTACCACGAAAAGCGCGAACACAAATCCGGTAGCTGCCGGACAAAAGAAATCTCCGATCGACTCATTAAAGCCGGTTTCGCGAAGCGATCGAAAAGCAAAGACAAGAATGGAATCGTCACCGAAGTGGGGCCGGTAGTCGCGCAAAGCATTCTCAATTTTTTCGCATCCGCGACCGGCCGCAAAATTCTGCAACGGCTAAAGCAATTGGGGATTCAGCCTAAGAGCGAAAAAGTTTCGGCAAAAAAAGTGGCGGAGTTGGCGCTGGCTGACAAAACCTTTGTCCTTACCGGAACACTGCCTTCGATGACGCGGGAAGAAGCCACCGGGAAAATCGAAGCGCTCGGTGGGCACGTGAGCGGCAGTGTGAGCAAGAAGACCGATTACGTGCTGGCAGGCGCCGAGCCAGGAAGCAAGATCGATAAGGCGAAACAGCTCGGCCTTCGTATTCTCGACGAAACGGAGTTTCGGCAGATGCTGGCGCGCTGAACGCGTTCTGACACTACGGCGTTCGCTGCGCCTCGGACTCGAGCTTGAGCGGCATCCCTTGATTCATCGTCGGCGAGGCAGGTGAGGCAATTAACAGCCCGCGCTGGCTGGCAGGATGAAGAGCGGCGCGTACATCAAAGGTCAGCCTGCGGTTCCCTCGCATCACCGTGATCGGAACAGTGTCGCCGGCAGTGATAAAGAACGAGGCATCCAACACATCTTCTGGTTGAGTTACTTTTTTTCGTCCCACTTGCAGGAGAATGTCCCCCGGTTTGATGCCGGAGGTGGCCGCTGGAGTGCCTTCCATCATCTGCGTCATTTCTGCTCGTGAACCTTCCACCTCCGTCGGCGCCTCGGAAACATTGATCCCGACCCAGCCGTGCCTAGCTTCGCCGAACCGGACGAAATCACCGCGGATTTTCTCTGCCGCTTCGATCGGTACGGCATAACACGCAGAATTATTTTCGAGACTGCTGACCACAATGCCAACCACCTCCCCTTTCATGTTAAGGAGCGGCGCGCCGGCCTCTCCGCGCTGGGTGGGCAGATTCAGACGCAAGTGCGTGGTTGAAAAATAGCGGCCAAGATATTTGTGGTCGAGTCCTGCGACCATTCCAAAATTTGGTGTTTCGGGCAAATCCAATGGATAACCGATCGCGACCACCGGAGTTGCCACTTCCAGCTCCTCGGATTTGCCGATCGTCAAGGCGGGAGTGACCGTGTCTATTTTCAGCATGGCCGTCCCGCTGCGAATATCCGCCAAAAGCTGGCGCGCCGGATATTTTTTGCCGTTAAACTCAATGGTGAAATTCTCCGCTTCACCCCCTACCGTGTATGCGGTGTAAAGCGTCCCGGTAGGATCGATGAAAAACCCGGTGCCGGAAATTTCGCTGTGCTCGTCGACACCGTGAATCTTGACGACTGCCTTGGCAGAACGCTCAAAGATTTCTCTAACCTGATGGCTTACTGAGGTGGCGGATTGCTCTTGAGCGTAAACAAGGCTGGCGCCAGAGCAGAGAATCAATGCTGTGATTCCGAGCGAAGCGAAGAACCTCACAAAAGCGGCGGAGGGAACGAAAATACGCACCACGAGATTGGGAGATCTTTCGCTCCGCTCAGGATGACAATGTGCGCGACTAAAATCTGAAAGTCGGCTCATAACTCACGGGGACGCTATCGAGCACGTAGCGTGGCGGGGCCGGGGCTCGGTGAGTCTGGGCGCTTTCATCAAAACTGCGAAGCGGCTGCGTCCTAAAAATCCGCGTGGCTACCGGAGATGCAAGCGTCCATTCTCCTTCGTCATTTACCGGCACGGATAACGTCGGCGGACTCTGGAGAGCGACCTGAGCGGGCTCCGGTTGCTGATAAATCTTCAATGATATGACCGCGGCGCAGACCAAAACCGCCGCGACAGCCGCCGGATAAGATGCCAGGGAACGAACATCCAGCCGGAACATGAAGTCGTGTGCGCGCTCCAGGCAAATGCGCCAGAGCGGCTGCCGGAGCAATTCATCGCGCTGCCGACGATGAAATTCGTGCAGGAAATTGTCGAAATAGCCAGGCGGCGGTTGCTCGAAGCGCTTCAACCGAAGGAGTCTTGCAATTTCGTTGTCGTTAAATTCGTCCATTGCAGCGAGGGCTAAGAAACAGGATTTTTTCGAAATTCGTCCAGGTAATTTTGCAGTTGCCGATTCGCGTAGAAGAGCCTCGAACGTACCGTTCCTTCCGAAACGCGCAAGATTTTACTTATCTCCGCATGGGGCATTCCTTGGATATGGAACATGGTCACCACGGCTCTGTGTTCATCAGACAATTTCATCATGGCCTCGTTCAATCTTCGCTGCAGTTCAGACAGGTCTGCTTCTCGCACGGGACTGCTCGTCGCCGTCGCCTCCATGAATTCCTTGTCGTTTTGAATGCTGGCATCCACGTCGTCCAGGCTCAGCTGAAAACGCCGGCCGCGTTTCTTGAGAAAGTTCAGCGTCATATTCACCGCGATTGAATGGATCCAGGTGTAAAAGGACGATTTGCCGCGAAACCCGCGGATTGCTTTGTAGGCTTTGGAAAAAATATCCTGCAAAAGATCGTTCGTGTCCTCGTGATTGGAGGTCATATTGTAAACCAGACCGTAAAGACGCGGCGTGTATTTGATGACGAGTTGATCGAACGCGCTGGCGTCGCCTGATTGCGTGCGCCTCACCAACTCCTGATCTTCGTCGGTTCTGGGCTGGTCCATTGCCTGATGCTTAGACTTAGCACGAGCACCGAGACCGGACGATAACAAATCGGAAATTCGACGAGCAGGCAATGCGACCGAAGGATTCATGTTCTTCAACGGCGCGATCGATTAGCGCCGGTCGCGGATCGACATCAGCCACAGCAAATTGCCCAACGCCGCGATAAATGCCGCCACATAAGTGAGTGCGGCTGCGTTCAGCACTTTGTTTACACCGGCAACCTCGGGCCCCGGCTGCACGATCCCCATTTGTTGCAAAATGATTTTTGCACGACGCGAGGCATCGAACTCCACTGGCAGTGTGATCAGTTGGAAGACAAGCAGAATCAGATAGCAATAAATGCCGAGCGTGATCAGACCGGTGAGATGAAAAAACAGCCCGCCGATAATCACAAAGGGCAGCATTTGCGACGCAATCATTGTCACCGGAACAATCGCCATGCGCGCTTTAAGCGGCGCATACGCCTTGGCATGTTGAATAGCGTGGCCGGTCTCATGCGCGGCGATGCCCAGCGCTGCGACCGATGGCGTATGATATACATTGCTCGAAAGGCAAAGCTTCTTGCTGGTCGGGTCGTAATGATCGCCCAGGAAATCGTTCGTCTCGACAACATCGACGTCGTGAATTTGCGCCGCTTGCAGGATTTCGCGGGCACACTCCGCGCCGGAAATGTTTGAGCTGGCGCGCACCTCGCCCCATTTTCGAAACGCGCTGCTCACACGAAACTGCGCCCAGAGCCCAATGATCAATGGCACGCCTATGTAAATCAACCAACTGGAACCGCCGAAACCGTAAGGATAAAACATACCTGTCCTAATCTAGCGCTCGGACGCCAATTGTCACTTTTAGACCCTCCGCCGCGTCCTTCGTTCATCTTCCCGTCGTCATTCCGAGCGAAGCGAGGAACGACAGGGGGATGAAATCACGCTCCGGCCTGAGCGTGTCGCACAGTGTGGTAGGAGACCTCTTTCGCTTGGTTAAATTTCCAATTGCTTTGGAAAACGCGAAAGCACCCGGCAACCGCTTTTCGTGACCACTACCACATCCTCCTGTCGTGCTCCGCCCAGTCCCGGATAATACAATCCGGGCTCAACCGTCAGCACTTGTCGGGCCTTCAGCGTGACCTTTTGCAAACGCGGATGATCGTGCACCTCGAGCCCGAGCCCATGGCCTGTTCCATGGAAGAATCCAACTCGCCGCCCTTTGCGCACCTCCGTCGGAAAACCGCGCTCTGCGAAGAATTCCTGAATGGCCTTGTGAACCGTCATTCCATCGATTCCCGCCTTGATTTTCTTCAAAGCAAGCCCCTGCCCGGCTTTCACCGTTTCCCAAAGTTTTCGCTGCGCCTCGCTTGCTCGCCCACGCAGAACCGTGCGAGTCATGTCACCGAAATAGCCTGTCTTCGCGTCGCGCGGAAAAACATCGAGAATAATCAGCGAGTTGGCATGGAGCGGACCAAAGCCGCGCTCGTGCGGATCGCAGGCCTGGTCGCCGCCTGCGACAATCGTGCCAGTCGGAACGCCGCCCGCGCGCAAGATTGCAGAGTCAATTTCCGCGCGCAGCATTTCTGAGGTCAGCGTTTTGCCGCTCCAGCGCAACCGTTGTCCGGTGCCAGGTTTCGACGCTTTCAAGACTTCAACCGCACGTTTGAGTCCCAATTCCGTGATGCGCAAGGCGCGGCCGATCATTTCAATTTCCTTGTCAGATTTCGCTTCGCGCTCCGGCCAGAAAAGTCCGTTCGTCGCTCGGACACGGATTTTATTTGCAGCGAGTTCCTCCGCGTAACCAAGCGGGAAATTGGCAGGAACAATAGTCGATTTGACGCCATATTTACGGAGAAAATGGGCTAGAACTTTTTCGTAGGGCGGCGCCTTCTTCGATTTGCCCTGCACTTCTCGCTCAAGGTCGCTGAACATGACAAATTCATCCGCGTCGGCCTGCTTGCGGCCTCGATCGATTTCCAAATCGCTCAACACGAGCGTGCGCTTGCCATTTCGCTCCAGGAAAATGAATGGATCGGGCGCCCAAAACTTTGTCGCGTACAGCATGTCCGCATCGGTTTCACTCGCGGCAACGATCAGGCGTGTTTTCATATTTCGGATTTCGGAGTTCGGATTTTCATCTAGCTCCTGCGCACTTCAAGTTGCTTTCGCAAAATCCAGTGGAGAAGTGCGAGCAATCCAAGTGTCGACGCAACCAAGACTGTTGTGTTGAAAACAAACACACTAATGTTAATCCCGAAATAATGCTTCTGTGCGCCAAAGAAGACGTTAGGCCGATTGCCGCGACGATAATCGCTTTGTTCCATTTCGGCGTTTGAGATCAGATCGGAGACCTTCTGGTTTACGTAAATCTGCTCGGCTGTAACCGGGCCGGTCGCGCCCTTGAAAAGGGCGCGCTCGAATGGCTGTTTGCGGTCCAGAATCTGATCAACCAGGCTGAGATAATGGTCCAGCTCACCGGGCGATTTTGCTTCCAGCCCCGAAAGTAGAGCGAGTGTTTCCTTCAGATCTTCTAGGCGCCTGCGGTCTGCGGGACCCTGGTCAGGTTTCGCCACAATGCGGTCGATTTCGCGCTGTGCTCGGTCCTGCCGCTGTGTCAGCGGGTTGAGCTTGGCCTGCGCGACAATCATTTCTTCGTACGACCAGCGCATCGCGATGAACTGACAGACAAATGGCACCTCGAGCTTGCTCCCCATTTTCTTTTCCTGCTCTTGGCTGGGATGCTCGGAGAACCAGTGCGAGAGTGCGTAAAGAAGAGCCAAATTTCGGTTCATGTCCTCGTACTTGATGAGAGCGCCACCCATGATGATCTGCGGAATTAAAACGAGCGGAACAATGTTTGCCGCCGTTTTCGGATCAGCGACCAGCGAAGAAATGAGCAAACCAAGTGACACCCCGCCCATCGCCGTCATGAGCATGATGCCCAGGTAAATCCAAAACATCCCGCGGATTTGCAGGACATAATTGCCTATCAAGACAAAAAGCACGCATTGAACCAGCGCAAACACCCCGAGGGTGAGCATTTTTGAAATCACGTAATACCACAGCCGAACGCTGAGATTGCGCTCGCGTTGCAGCACGGCTCGGTCGCGGATGATATCATCGGCGCTGTTGGTCAAGCCAAGAAACATTGCGACGATCAGGCCGAGGAACAAAAACGTCGGGATGTGATAAGCGGACGCGAAATCGTATTTCCCGCTTTCGGAGTAGCGCAGGAGGGTCGCTATGAGCAACGCAAGCACAGGCGAAACGCCGATCGTGATGACGAGGTTGGCCCGATTGCGCAGTTTGCTGATGAATGCGCGCCGCAGAAGCGTGCGGAACTGCGTCCATTCATCGTGCCAGCGAATCGGCAGGCGCCTCTTCTGGACAGGGGCGACGGGAAGCGGCGCGGCCGATTCCTTGCGCAGCGAAACTTGTTTGACGTCTTGGATTAATCGGAATGCCTCGTACTTATCGCGCCAAAATTCGGGCGAGTAGCGGCGCGCTGCCACCAGCTGGCCTCGACTGTTTTCCTCGTAAATAACGTCACCGCTTAAATCGCGCAGCGGTGTTTCAAGCACGTCAAAAATGAACTCAGGACGTGTTGTTCCACAGGACGGACACGCACCCAGTTCGGCGCCGAACTGATGCTGATGTTCCGCTTCCGCAAAATAGCGAAGCATGTCTGAGGGCGTGCCGAAAAAGACCAGACGCCCCCCTTTGTCGAGCAGGATCGCTTTATGGAACATCTGGAAGAGTTTGGAACTCGGCTGGTGAATGGTGACAATGATGATCTTGTTGTGCGCCATCCCACGGATGATCTCCATGACGTGCTCGGAATCTTTTGAGGATAGGCCCGAGGTTGGTTCGTCGAAAAGATAAACGTCCGACATGCCGATCATATCGAGCCCGAGGTTGAGGCGTTTGCGTTCCCCCCCGCTCAATGTCTTCTTCTCCGGGCTGCCCACTACGGCGTCACGACGTTCGGCCAGGCCCAGCTCGATCAGTTTTGCGTCCAGGCGCCGCGTGCGATCACGCCGTGAGAGGTGCGGCGAACGCACCGAAGCCGCAAACAGCAGATTTTCCCCGATTGTGAGATGCTCATCAAAGGCGTCTTCCTGCGGCATATAACTGATGTAGTGCTTGAGTGCGTCGAGATTCGGATAAAGCGATTGTCCGTTCAGAATAACCTCACCGCTGGTGGGCTGAAGTTGTCCCGCCAGCACTTTTAAGAGCGTGCTTTTTCCCGAACCGCTCGCGCCCATTACGCAAACGAGCTCACCGCGAGTGACGCCAAAGGAAATTCCTTCAAGCCCGATCTCCCCCTTGCCGAACCGATGTGTGACTTCGTTCACCTCGAGGGTCCGAATGATATTGCGCTCTTCCTCGATGATTCGTTCCGAAAAATCGCACCGCAAAAATTGCCCGATGTCGATTCGAATGGTATCGCCGTCTTTGAGCGGTGCGGTGGTGCGCACGGGGATATCGCCCACCAGAATAGGGCGATCAGCGTCAATTACCTCCAGGAGGCCCACCCGCTGGTCGTAATCGCAAAAAATCTTCAGCAGCACGTCGCCGCTCGTCCCCGGGGAAAGCAAAATATCGCCTGCTTCCAGCCGGCTCGGATCGTTCGAAACCAAATACTCGGATTTGGAGGCCCTAAGCTGGAACCGGCCGCCTAATGCGCGGGCCCGCCGGCGCAGATCCATCAAATCCATCTCGCTGTCGTTGTGGAAAACAATTTTATCTTCCAAGGTCGCTTCGACCTTTGCGCCGGCTTTCAATCTCACGCCATTGAGCTCAGCATCGACGTCACGCAACGCGTTCACGCGCACCTTTAACCCGAAAGTAACGCGGAGCGAGCTTTCGCGCGTCCGCGAGCGCTCCAGTTCCACTTCATCCGCGTCCTTATTTACACGGATGAAAATCTGCGGAAGTGAAACGTTCTTCTTCGCATTGAAATATTGCGCCAGCTCTTGATAGCTGAGCACCTGATCGCCAACCAGAATGCGCTGGCCAGGATAAATTCGGCAGAACCCGCCACGCACCAGTGGTCTTCCACGCACCGAGACGTTCTGACCGCTATAATTCTTCAGCAAAATGAGATCGTGATAACGGAAGGCCATCAAACGATCGTTATCGGACAGCTTCTTGAGCGTGACATCTGCCTTCCCGTCCGTGCCAAAAGAGAGCGATTCGAGCGGCGACGCGCCATGCTGGTAGATCGACGGATCTGAGTCCTCCGACGCATTGAGTTGGTAAACGATATCGATCGCTTGCGCGGCCATGCCGAGCTGCGACATGAACGAATAGAACGCCACCACCTGGTCCTGTTTCAAACCGGCTTGCGAGATCAGGTCGTAGAGTTGAACTCCGAGCATGATCTTGCGCTCTGTGCGCAGTTGCGCGCCGAGTTTTTGCGCCATCGCGGCGAGATCCTGCTGCTCATAAAGCGCCTGCCTGAACAACTGTCGCAGCTCCGAGTAAACAGCCTCCGGATAATCGTAACGCAGAAACCCAAGGCTCGAGTCGATCTCTTCCTCGAGCAAAACACCGTCCGCTTTGGTGAAACTAGCCAGCACCTGAATCAGCAAGGGCAGCAGGTTCGGCCCCTCCGAGACGCTGCGAGGCTTGCGCAAAGCCCGGCGCACCCAACGTCGGCCGGTCCGTCGCACCCGGTAGGCAAACGGGGTCACCCGCTGCACGGCCCGGTCGATTTTATCTGCCACCGATGAGACCAGTTCTGACATGTCGATATTGGGGTTGGAATTTTACCGAGATCGACGAGCGACGCAATATGCGGTTACGATATACAGATGAGGCCATAATCGACCTCCTTCAAATCTCAATCACCATCAGTAAATACAAAGCATACCCGGAGACCGGAGAGCAGACCGCGCCATTTTGCATTGCCAATTTGTTCATGGTAACTTCTATGTTCTTAACATTCCGTTTCACTTATGGCTCAATCCGATCGTAACTCTCAAAAGGAGAATAAATCCCGCGGGAGCGAACCAAATTTTAACTGGCGCGGTGTCATTCTGGTCGTGATCGCCTTTGCGTTTATTGCGCTCGCGATGCTCTTTTACCGGGGCGGAATGCAGCCGGTTGAAGATGTCCCCTACAACCGTTTTATCGAGTTGCTGGAGAACAAGCAGATCGTCACCGATAAAAGTTCTCCGCTCCAGCTTGTGGTCGAAGATGGCCGGCCGACGCAAACCCTGCGTGGAGCTTATATCCGCCAGGCAGTGGGTTCAGCGCCGGCCCAGCAAGTCCCATTTCGAACCACGGTCTATTTGAGTTTCACGAATAATTTGCAGGAAAAGCTCGCCGCCGCCGGCATTCAACCAGGGATCAAAACTGAATCAAATGTGCTTGCGCAAACCGTAGTCGGTTTCCTGCCAATCGCCCTTTTCCTCCTGGTGCTCTACTTTCTCTTCCGCCAGCAAATCCGTATGGCTGGGAAGGGAGCGCTTAATTTCGGTAAGTCGAAAGCGCGCATGCTTGCCCGGGACAAAAACAAAATCACATTTCGCGATGTAGCTGGAGTTGAGGAAGCAAAAGATGAAGTGCAGGAGCTCGTCGAGTTTTTGCGTGATCCAAAAAAATTTCAGAAGCTCGGCGGCCGCATTCCAAAGGGCGTTCTCATGGTCGGGCCGCCCGGCACCGGCAAAACGCTGCTGGCGCGCGCCATCGCGGGCGAAGCGGATGTTCCGTTCTTTTCGATCAGCGGCTCGGATTTTGTCGAAATGTTTGTGGGCGTCGGCGCATCGCGCGTCCGCGACATGTTCGAGCAAGGCAAGAAATCCGCCCCCTGCATCATCTTTATCGATGAAATTGACGCCGTCGGGCGTCACCGCGGCCACGGAGTGGGCGGCGGCCACGACGAGCGCGAGCAAACATTGAATGCGTTGCTCGTGGAGATGGACGGTTTCGATACGCAGGAGGGCGTGATCATCATCGCGGCGACCAACCGCCCTGATGTGCTCGATCCGGCGTTGCTGCGACCGGGACGTTTCGATCGGCAAATCACCGTCAATTTACCCGACGTGAAGGGGCGCGAAGAAATTCTACGCGTTCACGCCAAGAAAGTGAAACTGGCAGAGGGTGTCGATCTTGCCGTGGTCGCGCGCGGCACACCGGGTTATTCCGGCGCCGAGCTGGCGAACGTGATCAACGAAGCGGCATTGCTGGCCGCTCGTCGCGGATTAAAGGGAATCACGCTCGCCGAACTGGAAGAAGCGCGCGACAAAGTCCGCTGGGGCAAGGAGCGGCGGAGTCTCGCGCTCAGCGAAAAAGAAAAGCAAAACACCGCCTATCACGAAGCGGGCCACGCGCTCTTGCTCGAACTTCTCCCGCACACCGAACCGCTCCACAAGGTGACGATCATTCCGCGCGGCCCTTCACTTGGATCGACCATGTGGTTGCCCGAGGAAGATAAATACACCAACCGCAAGAACGAACTGCTCGCCGGTCTTGCGGTCAGCATGGGTGGCCGCGTTTCCGAGGAAATCGTGTTTGGTGACATCACCAATGGCGCGCGGGGCGACATCAAGATGGCTACGGCGATTGCCCGGCGCATGGTTTGCGAGTGGGGCATGAGCGAGAAAATGGGCATGGTCGAATACGGCGACCACGAAGATTACGTGTTCCTTGGCCGCGACATTTCTCGCGCGCGCGATTACAGCGAGGCGACCGCCGAGCAAATCGATCAGGAAGTGAAAAAACTACTCGATGACGCGTATCAATTGGCGAAGAAAACGCTTATCGCGAATCGCGACACGCTCGAGGTGATCGCAAAAGCGCTGCTCGAATTCGAAACGCTTGACGGCTCGCAAATTAAAGAAATCGTCGAGCACGGCCGTCTCATTAATCCGCCTCCAGGCGCTGGGCCGCCTCCCGGCAAGAAAATGCCGGCGGAGAAGCCACCCAAACAAGTTGTAGCCGCGCCCGACGTCACACCGCCGCTCCCCGGCGCTCTTGGCGGCGCACCGGCCTAAGAGACGCGAGACGGCTATTGTGTGGCCTACCGCTACGTACGCGACGCGCTGCTTGTCATCGGCAGCGCGCGATGAAATCATCGGCGCTAGTGGAAGCTTGCGGCCGTCTCCGAGAAGAAGCCCAAGCTGCTCGATTCGAGTCCGCAGCGATCTGGCGTAAAGCATTGGGTAAAGGACGTTTCTACGACGATGATTTACACCCACGTCTTGAACAAACCGGGGCTGGCCATCCGGAGCCCGCTGGACGAGGAACCGCCAACCCGCCGAAATCCTTCGGATTTCCGAGTTAGACGAAACTTTTTCGTATAATTCTCGTTAGGCCACTTCGAGCGCTCACTTTGAAAACGCTGACTCTCACGACGCTGCTTCTGATCTCCAATGCCTGCCTTGCGGACGTTGGCGACTTTTCTCGCGCCACGAAGTTCGCTTCGCCGGACCAGTTTTTGCAGGCAGCGCGGGGTTTTCATCCCGCGACGAAGCCTTCTGAACTCGGCTACATTTTCTCGGCACCAGAGCTAGGCAACGACGAATCCCGCTACGGGCAGACCGTCATTGCAGAGACGATAAGCAAAGTCACTGAGCTATCGCGAGAGCATGACCTTTGCGCCTATTTCCTCCAAGCCGAACCGCGGACAGACTACACCCGCTCCTATGTAGCCGCGCTATTTCTCCTTCGACCGGACGATAACGGTGTTTGGCGTATCACCACTATAGAACGATTCCAAGCTATTGGCGTTGGAGGATGGGTCGAGTGCAAAGTGATTCGTAAGCCAAAGCAGCCAACGGATTCTACTCCGCTGATTTTTCGGGTCACTGAAACCGATGCTGGGCGGCACGATGTCTTGGAGGAGCGCATTAATACACTTGCCGTCGGACACGGCATTCGCCTGAAACCCGTGAAGTAACGAATGAAGAGCCCTAACCATGCGATCCAGCCAACCGCTGGCCGCCGTACTGTCTCACTTCACTTTATGAAAACACGTCCATTGCAAGCCACGCTCGTTGATTCTTCCGCTTCCGCTCAACCGCCGCTACCCTTGCGGCTTGACCGTCTACCCCGCGGCTTCCCAGCTCGCGGTGTTCTCGCCAGCGGTGGCCGATCTTATTCTCGTTAGGCCTATGGCCCCCTCGACAAAAAAAACGCTTGTCGCGTCAGCTTTCATCGTCGCCTCCGTGATTAGCGCACCATTGCTTTACTGGTTTCGCATACGCGAGTTGTTTTTTATCTTGGCTGCATATCACGTGCTCGACGTGCCGCTGAACTGGCTTGGCTGGTTGAGGCTGTTCTCCTGGGCCGCTCACTCCATCCCTTTCGTGTGGCTCGCATGTTTTACTCTGAGCATCTTCGAGTTCTTCGGGGGCAAGCGCGCTCTACTGCTTGCGACATATGTTAGCGCACCTTTTGTCGTGACGGGGATTTACTGGGTCGCGTGGCAAGTCTTTATCGAGATTCTCGTTCGAAGACAGATGCACAGCGGCTTCTGGGGTTGAGTCATGTGGCCTAACCAGACATCTGAGGTAGTCCGTCAATAATTTTGAGTGAAGTTATTCAAGGAATCCGGGTGGCGGGTTGAGCAAGGTGTTGGAGCAGGGGTGAGCCGCTTGTTTTTGTATCGAGCAGGTGGGCGGGAGTAACCCAAAGCCGCAGCAGCGTTCAGCAAAAACCAGCGCTTCGGCCAGCTTCAACGATTATTTGAGCAGCAATCGAACCCAAATTTAGCGCGAGTCGGGATGGCGGAGATACAACGCCAGGCTGCCCATGTCGATGATCGCGAAATTCGACGAGAGATATTCCTCGCCAAGAACGCCGGCATTCGATTCCGCCGCGGACTTCGACAGCCGAATATCGCCCGAGAGATGTGCTACTACGACTTCGGCATTTGCGAGTTTGAAGCCGCCAATCGCCAGCTCTTTCACGCCCGCGCGACTTATTGCTTCGACCAAGCCACCGGCCCCACCTGCGGCCACGCCAGTGAGGGCGGTCATACCAGTTCCAGATCGAAGCGCGACTTGCTTGTCGATGAGTGTAGCTCCCGAGCCCGTATCGACAATGAACCGGGTGACGTGTCCATTGAGAGCGCCTTCTACGTCGAAGTGGTGGTTGGAATTCAGGCGCATCGGAATTCGCATAAACCCGCGACTAGCCAGGAAACCCGCGATGCCCTGGCTCACAGCGGAACTCGGACTGTTTGGGGTAACGTAAAGCATTTGCCGCGTGCAATCGATAATCATCCCAAACTTGACCATCTCGCTTGCGCCGAGGACGCCGTCGACATGGGACAGGTTCTGAGAATCCACGATATGCGATCCGGTACCAGGACCGCTGCGGCCCCTGTTCATGTCGGATATGTCCGCGATTGCCACCGGGACGTTTGTTACCGTGCAATTGCCCAAGGCGATGTTCTTCACTTTGCTCGTGCCGTAGCGTTCCCAGCTCCGGCCAAACAAGCCGCCGACGTTTGAGTCGGTTTTTTCTACGGTCAGGCCAAATGAATTCACGCTGTTAACGTCGATGACGGTGTGGGGCGATCCGGTGTCGATCAGCAGAGCAGCCCGCCGATTGTTAATGGACACGGGCACGAAAAGATGATTGCCGAAACGCCGCTCCAGTTTTGCGCCGGCTAGACCTTGCCGGGCCAGAAAGCCGGCAAGCGTGCCGCCAGTTTGCTGTGATTGCGCGCGAAATGGCGCCACGCTTGCGACTAACAGTATCGAGACGAAGAATTTTTTCATGAGGGGAGTTGTGACAATGAAAGCCGGAGTTTGAAAAATCGGGTGTTCGCGGTCAAGGGTTTCACAGCAATTACTGAAAATGGACCAATTCTGCTCCGAATTTCCTACCGCAAGCTTGTGCTTGGAAGAATCGGCACTGTACGCGCGCCAAATTCCGCTTTCTGCGGCGGCGCTCTATGAGCGTCGCATTTAATCGGTCAGCCCCGAAAGCATTCCGGACTGCAATTATTTCGGCGAACGGGCGTCGGCGTGTGTTTTTATTTCGCGCCTTTGTTTTTCGACCACGCGGCACAACTCCCGCTCCATCGTTTTGAAAGCATCGTGGATGACCTTGTTGAGCGGCTGATGTGTGCCGTTGTCCTTTTGCTTTTCATCGGCGACGAGTTCGTGACCGCGCGAAACGGTCACATCGATGCGACAACGGAACGGATTTCCTTTTTGATGAGTGTGATTGGTTTGCTCGATGGCGACGTCGCAGCGGTTGATGTGATCGCAGAATTTTTCCAGCCGCGCCGCATAATCCGAAACGAGATTGTCGATCTGGTCCGATTTTTCCAGACCCCGATAAGTGATCTTAACAGGCAGTTGCATAGTTGGTTGGATAAGAGGTTAACCTTCGATGTAACCGCGCGCGATAAAAAAAACAACGTTGCGTGCACGGACAGCCTAAAGTGCCCGCAACGAGCGAAAATGAGCGGGCAATTTCGACGGCTCAGTTTTGACAAGATCGGATTTCACATGTTCAACGATGCGGTCGCGCACTGCTGCGGGTAACAAATCGATAATGGCCGCGTGAATTTCCGCTGGCGCGGCGAACGACCAGCCTTCCTTCCCATTGCGCGAGACAATTTTGATGATTTGATCGGCCAGTTGCTTCTGAATCCGGCGATGAGTCTCTGTTTCCATCTGGGTTCGTTCCGCAATCGAATTCGCGTGCCGGCCGCCCGCTCCATCGCCCACCGGAAATCGGCCGGCAAGGTCGGTCACTTTGTCAATCAATCTTCCGTGCGCATCTGTTAAATCGAATGCCTGCACAAGACGCAAACTTGGCCCGCGCGTTGGCGTTTCATCGACCCGGTATGCTTTCAAACTGCCTCGATCAGTGACGATAATGAGAGAAGTTGGTGTCATGGCGAATCACTGACCAAAAGATTGGCCGCGCCCCGAAAGGCGTACATCACACTCTATAACCGATTCGTCTGTCAGGGCAAGATTGCGTTGCCCGAATTCTTACGTCGATGCTGATTGCTCGTCTATTTCCCGCGAGCTCGTTCTTCTTCTGCGCTGAACGCTGGAAACTCGACGTGACGTTTTTTCCACGATTCTTCGCGAGCTTGAGCCTGCGCGCCACTTACCAACTGGAACAAACACGCGGCGCGGCCGCCAAGATCGACATCGTCGCCGGAAGCAAATTTTCTCGGCTCCATCAAAAAACCGTTGGGATCCATTGTGTCGAGAACGAGTTGCCACTCAATATGCTCCTGTCCCGGGAGAACAAACGGGATCGGCTCATAATGCGCGTTGATCAGCAACAGGAACGTGTCGTCGCGAATTGGTTCACCTTCAAAATTGAGAACATCCATCGTGTCGCCGCTCAGCAGCATGCCAAGACACCGAACGAACGGCGATGTCCATTCTTCCTCGCTCATCTCGCTGCCGCCGGGATTGAACCACATCACATCGCGGGTTTCCGAACCTCGAATCCGTCGGCCCTGAAAGAATTTCGGCCGGCGGAAAACAGGATGATCCCTCCGGAGCTGAATCAGTTTTCGCGTGAACTCAACAAATTGATTCTGTTTTTCATCGCGCTCCCAATTGAACCAGCTGATCTCGTTGTCCTGGCAATAAGCGTTATTGTCACCGTTCTGCGTCCGGCCCCACTCGTCTCCGCCGGATAGCATCGGCACGCCTTGCGAAAGAAAAAGTGTCACCAGGAAATTCCGGCGCTGGCGCTCGCGCAAGGCGTTGATTTCTGGGTCATCCGTTGGACCTTCCACGCCGCAATTCCAGGATTGATTGTTGTTGTCGCCGTCACTGTTGTCGTCGCCGTTCAACTCGTTGTGCTTTTTGTTATAGGTGACCAGGTCGTTCAGCGTGAATCCATCGTGGGCCGTCACAAAATTGATGCTCGCGTACGGACGCCGCCCATTGTGCTGATAAAGATCGGGACTGCCTGTGAGCCGGTAAGCCACCTCGCCAATGCGGCCCTCGTCGCCTTTCCAAAAACTCCGCATCGCGTCGCGATATTTGCCGTTCCATTCCGCCCAAAGCACGGGAAAATTTCCGACTTGATAGCCGCCTTCGCCTACGTCCCACGGCTCCGCGATTAGCTTCACCTGCGAAAGGACTGGGTCCTGATGAATGATTTCAAAGAAGGCGTGCAGCTTGTTCACACCCGCATGATCGCGCGCCAGGGTGGAAGCCAGATCAAACCGAAATCCATCCACGTGCATTTCGAGAACCCAATAACGCAAGCTGTCCATCACGAGCTGAAGCGCGCGAGAATGCAGCACGTTAAACGTGTTACCAGTACCGGTGAAATCCAGATAGAAACGCGGATTATCCGGCTGCAACCGGTAGTACGCGGGATTGTCGATCCCGCGGAAGCACAGCGTGGGGCCAAGATGATTTCCCTCCGCAGTATGATTGTAAACTACATCGAGGATCACTTCGATACCCGCCGCATGGAGATTGCGTACCATTGATTTGAACTCGATGACTTGTTCGCCGAGTTGTCCGCTTCCCGAGTACTGCGCGTGCGGCGCAAAAAATCCGATTGTGTTGTACCCCCAATAATTCGTCAGACCGCGATCGATCAAAACTTTATCGTCAATGTGCGCGTGCACCGGCAATAGCTCGACTGCGGTCACGCCGAGCTTTTTGAAATAGCCGATGGCTGCCGCGCTCCCGAGGGCCGCATACGTCCCGCGCAATTCCTCAGGTACGTCATGCCAAAGTTTGCTGAAGCCCTTCACGTGCACCTCGTAGATCACAGAGCGGTGCAACGGGATGCGAAGCAATTTGTCGTCGTGCCAGTCGAAAGCGCTATCGATTACGACCGACTTTGGCACTCCCCACGCGTCGTCGCGAAAATCTTGAGTCAAATCTTCGTCTTCGCCTCCAACAACGTAACCGAACATCTCATCGGCCCAAGTCACTTCCCCAGCGATCGCTTTCGCGTACGGATCGAGAAGGAGCTTCGAGCTGTTGAATCGCAAGCCGCGCTCCGGATCGTACGGGCCGGAAACACGATAACCGTACAGTTGTCCTGGCCGCACGTCGGGCAAAAACACATGCCAGACCTGGTCGGTGTGTTCAGTGACAGGAATGCGAATGTTTTCTTCGGTGGCCTCAATATCGTCGAACAAGCAAAGCTCAACCGAAGCGGCGGTCTCCGAAAAAAGGGCAAAGTTCACGCCGTTGCCCATCAACGTAGCGCCTAGCGGATATGGATAACCGAGCCAAGCTTTTACCGGAGTCATAAGCGCGCCGCGCATCTATGCGGCATGGAGCGCGCATTGGCAATCACTAATGGTGAATTTCCGAGCAACCGTTCGGGTCTGGTCGTTTGCGTTTTTAGCTAAGCCGCCAAAAGCTCACGATGTGACTCGCAAAATCACTCTGCTGTCCGTCGTCATCTGTGCGCTGGCGCTGGCTGTTTACTTCTACGCGCACCACAATTGGCATCCCCTCGCCTCCGGGACGACGATCGATCGGGTCGTCGTCGAAAAAGCGACACGGAAATTGTCGATCTTTCGCGACGGCAGGCTGCTCAAAAGTTATCGCGTTGCCCTCGGCCGCAGCCCTATCGGGCCGAAGGAAAATGAGGGCGACATGAAAACGCCGGAAGGTATCTACAAGATCGATAACCGGAATGCGCAAAGCAGCTTTCATCTTGCGCTGCACATTTCCTATCCGTCGAATGATGATAACGCACGCGCTGCAGAGCGCGGCGTCTCCGCCGGTTTTGACATCATGATCCACGGAATCCGAAATGGACTCGGCTGGATGGGCGCATTTCATCGTCGGAAAGATTGGACTGCCGGTTGCATCGCGCTTACCGACGAGGAAATCGAAGAGCTTTGGCGGGTCACACCGGACGGCACGACAATCGAGATTCGCCCATAAGTCAATTCGACCTGCGCGCTTTCGGCTTGTCGATGTACAGCCTGAGCCGCAGAATCATTACAGATGGGACATATCCCTCCGAAATAACTCCTGATGCGATTGCCTAATCCATTGGTGCTGGGCGCGATTTACGGTCTTTCGGAGCTTTATCTCGCTTTCACTCGGCACTCGCGGACGCAGGGTGTTTCCCGGGACCGCCGCTCACTTTTTTTGCTCTGGGCCGTTATTATTGTGAGCCTTTGGCTCGGGATTCAAATGATCTGGCTTTATCCGAGGGCAACCCTCCCATATCTGCGCGGATTTTACTTTTTTGGTTTCATCTTGTTCCTAGGCGCCCTGGCTTTGCGTTGGTATTCGATCGGTTATCTCGGCCGCTACTTTACGATTGATGTGTCGATCTCAGTCGAACACAAGCTGGTAGATTCCGGCCCGTACAGCTACATTCGACATCCCACGTACGCCGGCGCGCTTCTCGCCTTTGTCGGGTTGGGACTTTGTTTTGGCAACTGGCTAACGATCTTGTTTCTGACTGTACCAATCATCGGCGCATTCCTCTGGCGCATCCGAATCGAAGAGAGTGCGCTCACAGACGCACTCGGCGAAGATTACCGCGCCTATATGCGCCGCACCAAGCGATTGATCCCGCGCGTCTATTAGCGCCAGGGCGTGCTACAGATCCCGCAGCACAGTCTGCGCTTTTTCGACATCGGATGGGCGCAGAACGATCAGCCCTTTCTCAGCCCCCCGACCGCCCGCGAGATAAGCGTATTCGATATTAATCTCTGCCTCCGCAAGGCGCTCGGCGATCTTGGCGAGCACACCGGGCTCGCTCGCCGTTTCGATCATAAGCACCTCGGTCTCCAGCGCGAGCACGCCGGCTTCGCCCAAAAGCATGAGCGCTTTGGTCGGATCGCTGACCACCATGCGCACGACAGAGTGATCGACCGTGTCGGAAGTAGCAAGCGCGTGGATGTTAATTTTGGCGTTAGCCAGCGCTTCACACACGCGCGCGAGCGCCCCGGGACGATTTGCAAGAAAGATTGCGAGTTGGGTAGCCGTTTCGATGGAGAGCTTGGGATGTGGGTTCATGCCGCTTTCAAAGTCATGCCGGGAATCGCTCCTGACAACTCATCAAAATTTCAATATGTGACCCAGGGCTCCGTTTAAGTCAGCAACGAACTGCCTGCGCAGCCGGCCATACGGGCGCGAGGCGATTTGCTAATCATGCACTCGAATGCAACTCCAAAAGAATTCGCGCGTCCCGATAATTTCGGGATTGTCGATCCATCCATGACCACGATCGCTGAACGTCGTTCACTAAAAGCGCGCACACCACCGCGCACGATCGGTTTTGTCACGGCGTGCTCCATTGTTATTGCCAATATCATCGGAACGGGCATCTTCACGAGCCTCGGTTTTCAGCTGGCAGACATTCGATCTGGGTTTACGCTGCTCATGCTCTGGGTCGTCGGCGGGATCGCGGCGCTTTGCGGCGCGCTTTGCTATAGCGAACTCAGCGCCGCGCTGCCGCGCTCTGGAGGCGAATATCATTTTCTGTCGCAGATTTATCATCCGGCGCTCGGGTTCATGGCCGGATTTGTTTCCGCTACGGTCGGGTTTGCCGCGCCAATCGCGCTCGCGGCGATGGCCTTTGGCAGATACTTGCACGGCGTCCTCGACTTTGGTTCACCGGTCCTCCTCTCATTTGCGGTCGTTTGGCTGGTTGCGCTTTTTCATCTCAAGAACTTGCGAGTAGGCAGCGCGTTCCAAAATCTTTCCACACTCATAAAGTTGCTCCTAGTCGGCGCGCTAATCGCCGCCGGCTTCTTCGTCCAACCGAAGCAACCGATCGACTTTTTGCCCGCGCCCGGCGACACGATGTCGATCTTCGGCGCGCCGTTTGCAGTGGCGCTGGTTTACGTGATGTATTCTTACTCGGGCTGGAACGCAGCGGCTTATATCACAGGCGAAATTAAGCAGCCGGCAAAAAACGTGCCGCGCTCGTTGCTTGCCGGCACGGGCCTGGTGATCGTGATTTACGTGCTGCTCAACGCCGTCTTCCTCGCCACCACACCTGCCCAGGAATTGAAAGGTCAACTCGAAGTGGCGTTGATCGCAGGCAAACATATTTTTGGGGCAAACGGCGGGCGAGTTGCCGGCGCGGTCATTTGTCTCGGTTTGATTTCTGCGATCAGCTCAATGACGTGGATCGGGCCGCGGGTCAGCATGTCGATGGGCGAAGATCATTGGTTGCTGCGACTGCTCGGCCGCAAGAATCCTCATGGCATTCCCACCAACGCCATGGTGCTGCAGTTGCTCATCGTCAATTTGCTTTTGTTCACGAGCAGCTTTGAAAGCGTGGTGCAATACACCCAATTTAGTCTGTTGCTCTGCTCGCTGTTCACTGTGCTGGGCGTGATCGTGCTGCGCACGACGCGTCCGAAAATCGCCAGGCCTTATCGGCTGTGGGCTTACCCGCTGCCCCCGATCATCTTCGCCGTCATCACTCTTTGGATGATGTTTTATCTCCTGCGTTGGAAGACCACTGAATCGTTGGCCGGACTCGCGACCGCAATCGTTGGCCTGCTACTCTACTTTTGCGCGGGAAAACGCCTCAATCGCTCGGCATGAAAAAGCAATCTTTCGGGAAAACCGCGGGGAAGGTTGTATTGTTGATTCTGGCAACCGCGCTCAGCGTTTCCGCACAAGAGAATCCAGAGATCGCGCCTCGTGCGGTTGCTGTGATTTCCGGCCCTAACGATATCGCGCACTTCCTTGCCGGAATGCCGGTGCCGCAAGATTCTCCGCTAGCGCCGCTCATGCGCGATCCGGCGTGGCAGGAACATTCCGCATTCTTTGAGAAAGAGTTCTCAAAACTCAATCTGCGCGAACTCCAAAAACTGCACGCATGGGAGGAAACCTACCTTCGGGAAACAACACAATCAGTTCCGGTCGCGTTTTACATGTTCAGCGGTCCTGATTTCCTTTATGTCGATCAATTTTTTCCGAGGGCTTCCGTTTACGTTCTTTGCGGGAAGGAATCGATGGGGCCGCCGCCGGATCCGCTGCGCATCGTCAACCTCTCCGGCGCGCTCGGCAATCTGGAGAACGCGATGAAGTCCTCGCTCTCCACCACCTACTTCATCACCAAAGACATGAAGGTCGATCTGCAACAGCAGAACCTCAATGGCGTGTTGCCGATCCTTTACGTTTTCATCGCGCGCGCTGATAAATCGATCAGCAGGGTGACGTTTGGTTCTCTCAGCAGTAACGGCGGCTTTCAGGAGAGCGCGCCCGGAAAAAAAGGCGGCAGCATCCCAGGGGTGCGGATCAATTATACCGACAACCAAACGGGTAATTCACAAACGCTGTACTATTTCACCACCGATATCTCGGACGGCGGAATCAAATCCACTCCGGGTTTCTTGAAATTTTGCGACCGATTGGGCGCCGGCTCGAGTTTCCTCAAGTCGTCGTCGTATCTGATGTTCGAGAATGGCTTCAACACGATCCGCAATTTCATTCTCGCGCACAGTAATAGGATTGTGCAGGACGACTCGGGAATTCCGCTGGCTTACTTTGACCCAGCCAAGTGGAATCTACGTTTGTTTGGTAATTACCTCGGCCCGATCGAGCTCTTCAAACAACATTACCAGCCCAAACTGCAAGAGCTCTTCGCGCAAACCAATCCGCCGCCGCTTGACTTCGGGTTCGGTTATCGCTGGAACTACAAAGAAGCCAATTTGATGGTCGCAGAACGCAAGGGATTTCACTAGCTGTCCTCGTTCGCTTCAACGCTTCAATCTTTCCTCGCCGCTAAAATCGACGAAACCAGGAATACGGAAAATCGTCCCCTGGGCAATCAGTAGCCCAGCGCGGCGGATTCATTTCGCGATGTGGGCGCACAGGAATGGCGCCCCTGTCCGTCTTGCCGCAGCGTTCTCGCAGGTAGCGGATGAGTTCTTCGCACGAATCGAGCTGAGCGCGCGTCGGCTGGCTGCGATTGAAGTCGCCCACCAGACAGATGCCGAGCGAGATGTTGTTCAGATAATCGCTGTGCACGTGGCCGCCGTTGATTTGACGGCGCCAGCGATCCCCTACTTCGATTTGGCCGTTACCGCTCGATGTTCCGTTGCCGATCACAAAATGATAGGCTAGGCCATTCTGCATCCGGCGGACATGCCGATGATAATAATCGAAGGCGCGCGCATTCCCCTGCCGTGTCCCGCTATTATGTACGACAATAAATTGCCAGCGCCTTCGTTTCACTGGCGCACGGCGGATCGCTTCGATCACCGACCTTGTGAGATAGCGAGTTGCGGTTGAACGGCTCCTGGACCACGGCCAAAAACCTCTGCGCGGTGGCGGGGATGGGGCAGGCTCCAGACCCTGCTCCTCCTCGACGCCGGATTTTTCGATTACAACCTGTGCTCGCTCCTCCACAGGACCACCGCGTGGAATTTTGGACGGCGGCGATGCTGTCGGCGCCGGCACGGCAACCGCGTGCGGCGGCGATGGGGTTGGGCTCTCGGACCGGGCGGTATTTTCTACCGGAGGTGGGGTCGGAGTTTTTTCCGGCTTCGGCGTCTCTTCTTCTTTCGCAGTTCCTTTCCCTTTCGCCGCTTTCTTGTGTTCTGAGGGCTCTTTTTTCTTTCGCGTTTTTTTCTTCGCTGATTTCGGCTTTGGCGTCGGGCTCGCAGATTTTTTCGATTTCTTTGAAGCGGCAGTCGGTTCGGGCGTTTCGCTGGGCTTTGGCTTTGGGGCTGCCTCCTCTTTCTCACCGGATTTTTTCACCAAATTTGATTTAGGAGGACGCGGCGATTTGCCTGCTAAAGGCGAGGGGCTGGTTTCGTTCGCCGAGTTATCTGTCCCGGACGTTTTCGGGATTGGGCTGGGTGATTCTTTTGCTGTGGCAGAGGTGCCGCTCTTTTCCATCGACTCGTCTGTTGCTCGCTTTGCCTTCCGAATCGGAGGCGATGATTCCTCTGGTGTCCCGGAAGCACCTTGTTTCTTCTTCGACTTGTTTGCTGCCGCTTTAGCTTTCGCAACCGGGCTCGGCGACTTCTTTGGTGCGGGAGATGAGGCAGCCTGTGTTTCGTTTTGTCCCGTCTCTTCGTCGCGCTGGCTTTTTTCGTTATCACTGACTTGGGCGCGAAGGAGACTGCCGGCGATCACGCCGAGCGCGAGTGCAGTTGCGAGCCAAAGGCGAAAGCGCACCACTGCAGCGGAGCGTATCAGAGTGCGAAACGTGATCAACCCTGAAGCTTCCTCCCGTGATTCGTTAAAAAAATTACAACGCTTACAAAGGGCGAACTCTTTTAACGTTGTAACACTTTCAACTTTTTAACTTCTTGGATCTGGCGAAAATCGTCGCGGTCCGAAGTCAGGCTGCACGCGCGGCAGGAGCAGGCGCCCGCGGCGCGGCTTCGCGCATCCTTTCGCGTTCGCGACGAAGAATTGCGTTTAATTTGCCGCCGAGGAGCAATAGCAAACAGGTCAGATACATCCAGGTTAGCAGGACGATAATGGACGCCAGCGCGAGATAAGTCGGGTTGTAGCGGTCATACCTTGCCACATAAAGCTGAAAGAGCTTGGTCGCGATGATCCAACCGATCGAAAAGAAAATCGCGCCCGGCAACGCCTGGCGGATTGTGAGATAATTTTCCGGGGTCAGCAGATAAACGGCCAGCGCGAGGCCGATCAGCGCCAGCGCGATGAAGGGCAAATTGAGCGCTCCGATCCACGTTTGCAGCGGGATCGCGAGCTGAAAATTGACTTCCGCGATGCCGGCGAGTTTTTCGCCGAATACTATCGCGTTAAAACAAAATAGGATGACGATGCCAAACCAAAAGAGCATGAAAAACGAGATGATGTATTTCGACCACCAATTTCGATCTTCGCGCACCCCGTGCGTTTGGCTCAGGGCGCGGGAGATCGTCGCGATAAAGACGGTGCCGAAATAGATCCCGAGAATGATGCCGGCGTTCGCGAGCATCCCGCTCGAGCCTGTCACGACCACGCTGGCGACCGCGGTGTCGAGAATATCCTGCACTTTTGGGTCGGGCGGCATGAAGCTTTGCAAGATAAGAAACATTTGATGCAGTTTCGTTGGATCGGTACCGAAGAGACCAAGTAGATGCCAGAGAAAAAGCAGACCGGGCGCGAGAGCGAAAAGGAGCAGATAGGCCATCTGCGCGGCCAGGCCGGTGGTAGTATCGGTCGCGGTTTCCCAAACCAGGCGGCGCAACACTCGCCAGACAAATCCAAGATATTTCATCCCCGGCCGAGAGTTTACTTTGCCGGACACAAATATCCATTAAACTTCCGTCCGCTGTGTTCACATCAGTTTCGCCCGCATCGCCTAACGAGTTGTGAAAAAAAGAATCCTGATCCTCACCGCCGGTTTTGGAGAGGGTCACAATAGCGCTGCCCGCGGAGTGCGTGATGGACTGGCGCGGGTCGCCCCGGAGCAGACCGAAGTCGAATTGCACGATCTCTTCGCCGAAACCTATCCCCTGCTCAACGAGCTAGTCCGAAGGAGTTATCTTTGGGTGGTTGATTTTGCGCCGCGTATTTGGGGAAGCGTTTACCGATGGATCGATCGCAAGAAGGATTATGATAAAAATTTCCAGCGATTCTCCCGGCTCAAGGAGGACTTCGCTGCTTTGCTCGACCGCTTTCAACCAGACGTAGTCGCTTCCTCTTTCCCCGCTTATCCGTATCTGCTTCAGCAGATTTTGGGACCGGACAGACTCTGCAAAAGCGTCGCCGTCGTGACCGACTCGATCACCGTCAACAAAATTTGGTATCGCTGCGTCGCCGATTACTTTCTTGTTCCAAACGAGCAGAGCGCCGCAGTTTTGCGGACCGGGGGAGTGCCGCTGCAAAAAATTAAAATATTCGGATTTCCCGTTAGTCCGAAGTTTGCGGATTCCACGCAAGATCGACAACTCCCTTCGGCCAATTCCAAACGCCGAGTCCTCTACATGATCCACGCGGCAACCCGTGGCGCGCCCGAACTCGTGCAACGCCTTGCCGATCTTGGCGTCGATCTCACGGTGACTATTGGCCGCGCCGATAGACTCCGGCCGGCCATTGAAACGGCGGCAGCCGATCGCAACGTCAAGGTCCTCGGCTGGACCACCGAACTTCCACGCATTCTACAGGCCAGTCATTTGCTCATCGGAAAAGCCGGAGGCGCGACGGTGCAGGAAACGATCGCTGCCGGTTGTCCAATGATCATTAATCACGTCGTCGCCGGTCAAGAGGAAGGGAATGCCCAGCTCATCGTTGAGACGAATTCGGGCGTGATCGCGCATTCGCCTGCCGAGGTAGCCGCCCAAGTTCAGCGCGCCTTTGCCGACGGCGCAAAACAATGGCACGAATGGGCAGCGAACATCAGCCGTTTGAGCAAACCACGCGCCTCGCTCGATATCGCGGAATTCCTGATGTCGCTTTAGCCGTCCTAGAGGCCATCCGTTTGCAACCACAAATGGAAACGAATCGACACGAATAATTGGTGTTCATTGGTCCGCCAGCGGTCGGATTCGTGGTTACTCAGACCAAATTTCCTCGCCGCCGGTGAACGTTCGCAAGATTTGCAAATCCGCAGAGAGAACGACGAAATCCGCGTCGGCGCCGACGGCCAATCGGCCTTTCGTTTCCAGACCAATTGCGCGCGCGGGATTTTCTGTCGCCATCGTGATCGCCTCATGCAGCGGTAGATCGACATCGTGGACGCTCGTCCGGATAAGATCGATCATGCGCGAGGCGCTGCCCGCCAGCGCTGAACGGTCGGCGAGCAAACAAACGCCACCTTCCACAACGCAATCTCTGCCGAAAAGCGAAAATCGAGATCCATTCGGCAACCCCGCACCGGCACTTGCATCGGTCACGAGACAAATGTCGCCTGCGCCCTTCGCGCGGTACAACATTTTCATCAACGTCCCGGAAACGTGGTGGCCGTCCGCAATCAGTTCGCAACTGATCTGCGGTTCGCTCAGGGCAAACTCGAGCAAACCGCCAACGCGATAGACTCCGCGGCGGCGCGCCGATGACATGCAATTAAATGTATGCGTCACACTGCGCATCCCGCGGCCGAACGCGGCCCGGGCGTCCTCATCCCACGCATCGCTATGCCCGCCGCTCACGCTGATCTTGCGCGCGTGAAAATTTTCCATTGCCTCGAGCGCTCCCGGCAACTCGGGCGCGATCGTCACGCGTTTGATCACGTCCGCGTGTTCAAGCAACTGCCGCACCGCGACCGGTGACGGCTCTTGAATAAATTCCTCGGGTTGCGCGCCGCATTTAGCTTTTGAAATAAACGGCCCTTCGATATGAACGCCGGCAATCTGTTCGATGGTAGGGAGCGACCGCCGGGCGCGCCGACGAATGCAATCGCGAACTGCATTGAGAACGCCGAGGATGTTATTCATCGGCGCTGTCGCTGTTGTGAGCAGGAGCGAGGTAGTGCCGCCACGCGCGTGGAAATCGCAGATCACGCGAAATGCTTCCGTCGAAGCCTCCATCGTGTCGCGGCCAATCGCGCCGTGCACATGCAGATCGACAAACCCGGGCGCGAGATAATTGCCACCAAGATCGATAACATCGTTTGCGGCGGCCTTCGTTTGTTGCCGGATCTCCGCAATTTTTCCTCGCTCCGCTACGATCTCCAGGCCTTCACGAATTCCGTCCGGGAAAACAAGGCGCGCGTTTGTGAAAATCACGCGGTCAACGTCCAACCTCCAATGCCGAACGTCCAACGTCCAATATTCATGGCGCTCCCAGAACGGATTGCGTTTAGGACGCGCAGCGTGCACTTTCCCAGTTGCGATGAATTTCGAATACGACGTCGTAATCATCGGCGGCGCGTTTTCCGGCGCCGCGACCGCGATGATGCTCAAACGCAAACGGCCCCAAGCGAACGTTCTCATCATTGAAAAAACTGTCGAGTTCGATCGCAAGGTGGGCGAATCGACCACCGAGGTGAGCAGTTGTTACATGACGCGCATTTTGGGTCTGACCCATTATCTCGGTCATCATCAACTCGTAAAACAGGGATTGCGTTTATGGTTTTCGAACCGGCCCGATCAGCCCTTTGACGATTGCGTCGAGGTCGGTACACGCTACCACAGCCGGTTGCCGGGTTTTCAAGTGGACCGCGCAAAACTCGATTCACACATGCTCGAACTCGCGGTGCAAGCAGGCTGCGAGCTATGGCGTCCGGCCAAAGTAACAAACTGCGAGCTGGACAATGCCAACGGGCAACGAGTGAGCGTCGTTGTCGACCTTGACGAACGCACTACTACTTGCCGTTGGATTGTCGATGCTACAGGACGCGCGGCCATGCTTGCCCGGAAGCTCGGGCATTTTCGTCAGAACACGGAGCATCCCATCAACGCGGTTTGGGCGCGATTCACCGGCGTCAAGCAATGGGACAGCTATGAATGGCGAGAACGCTTTCCCGATTACGCAAATCGTTGTCGCGTTGGGCGTGAATGGGCCACCAATCATCTGTTTGGTCGCGGCTGGTGGGTTTGGATCATTCCTCTTCGCGGCGGCGACGTGAGCGCGGGCATCGTGTACGACAGCCGCATTTTCAAATTTCCAGAAGGATCGAGCCTGGCTCAACGGCTCTATGCGCACATTCTTAGCAATCCCGTCGGTCGCGAAATTTTCGGCGCGGCACGCGTGATCGAGGGGGACGTGCATGCCTTGTCGATGTTGCCGTATCACAGCGAAAAGGTTTGCGATGACGGCTGGGCCGCGGTGGGTGACGCAGCCGGCTTCATCGACCCGCTTTACAGTCCGGGTCTCGATTTTTGTTCTTACACGTCGTACTACGTCGCCGATTTAATGGCGCGCAGTTTAGCGGGCGAAGATGTGGCCGACCGGCTTCGTCATTACAACCAGCAATATCTGATCACCTATCGTTACTGGTTCGAAAGTTTGTACAAAGACAAATACTACTACATGGGAGACGCCGAGCTGATGTCGGCTGCGCTGCTTCTTGATGTGAGCAGCTATTATATCGGTTTGGTCAGGGCGGCGTATCGTGATCCAGAGTGTGAATTTCTTAACCTGCCGTTCAACGGCATCGGGGGCAGAATCGCCGCGAACATGATGTCGTTTTACAATCGCCGTCTTGTGGCTTTGGCGAAGCGGCGATGGGCCACCGGATACTACGGCAGAAGAAATACCGGCTGGCGCGACCTTTACGATGGATTTGTTCCGGATGCGCGGCTGCGCAAGCAAATTTGGCTGGGGCTGCGGCGCTGGTGGAAATGTGAACTTGTTAATTTGGGTTTGCTGTTACGCCGGCGAGCAACGCTCCAGGCAAGCCAACCTTCGGCGACCGTTCCGACTGAAGCCTGGTAGGCGCGACCGCCGGGCGCGCCGTTGGCGCTACGGATTGAGCAGTCCGGCATACCAACGCAGAAAAAGATCGCCAAAAAACATCCAGCTTATCGCGCCGAACGCCAGATACGGCCCGAACGGCAGCTTTGCCGACCACATGCGCCTGCCTGCGATCAGTGTGATCAAACCGATGATCGATCCAAGAAGCGATCCTGCAAAAAGACTGAACAACACCGCGCGCCACCCAAGAAATGCGCCAATCGCGCCAAGAAATTTCAAATCGCCGCGTCCCATCGCCTCCCGAGGAATCAGCAGCTCGTATGCGACACCAGAAATTTCGGTTAGATGATCAAGCAGAAACTCTGTGCCCTCCACGGTGACGCGGTCATAATGAAAATCTAAGGTCACCCCATCATAGGTGTGATTGTCGATCTTCACCTCGCCGCATTGAAGCAAGAGTCGATCCTTTTCCCGGGCGAAATGGTCGCTCCACAAGCTCTGTTCGCTTCCGACCACGAAATCCGCATCGTCTTCGCGCTTTGTCCACGTGAACGGCGTCGGCGTGTCGAAACGAATTCTCTTCCTTCCAAAGGCGATTTTGCCTGCTTCCAGAACAATTAAAAGGATCACGTAGCCCAATGCCGCCGCGAGCATGGAGCGAACGCCCGCGGCAATCCGTGAATCCGTTTCCATCAAAGCTGGCACCGTCACACTGCAAACGACGCCCGTGATTATCCCGCCGATCGTCACGCTGTCTGGAATAATGAAATGCTCGAAATCGATAAATGTCCCGACGATAAGCAACGAAACAAAAATCCAGTATGCGATCGCCATTTGCCAGGTGAAGCCCTGCCAGATCGCGAGGAAAAGAAGCGCCGTGAGCAGTTCCACGGCAAAATAGCGAAAGGCGATTTTGCCGCCGCAGTTTGCGCAGCGACCGCGGAGCAAAAGCCAGCTGATCAATGGCAGATTTTGATGCCAGGGGATTGGTATCTTGCACGCCGGGCAAAAAGAGCGGCGCGGCTTGTTGATCGAGAGATCGACCGGGAGACGATGAATGCAGACGTTCAAAAACGAGCCGACCGCGGCGCCGAGAATAAAAGCGAACGCGCGGAAGAGAAATTCGTAAGGGAAACCGTCCACGCGGATCAAGCAATCGATTTAGAGCTGCGGCGCTCCATGAACCACGCAATCCAGATGCAGCTTTCGTAAAGCAGGCACATCGGCAGCGCCATTGCGACCAACGTCAGGATATCGGGCGTAGGCGTGATGATCGTCGCCAGGATAAAGACCAGCACCACAGCGTAGGGCCGGGTGCGTGCCATGAATCTGTAAGTGATCAATCCAAATCGAACCAGCGCCAGAACGACCACTGGCAATTCAAAAGCCAACCCGAACCCGAGCGTAAATCGCGTCACAAAAGAATAATACTGTTGGACGGTCCAGGTGGGCGCCCAGCCGAGCGACTCGGTGTCGTGAAAGAAAAAGAGAATCGTTTTGGGCAACAACCAAAAATAGCAGACAAACACGCCAAGAAGGAACAGCGCGAAGCTGACGAAAATCGCCGGAAGCAAAAAGCGTTTTTCCATAACGGTAAGCGCCGGGAGTACGAATTCGGCCAGAAAATAAAGAAGCAACGGAAAGGAGAGAACGATGCCAGCGTAAAACGCGAGATGAAATGAGATCACGATGGAATCGGTGATACCGAGTGCTTTGAGTGTTCCGATCTGGGAACCCACGTCGCGCAATGGCGCCTGCAAAACGCGCACCAGTGTTGATCGAAATGCAAAGCAAATGATCATCGCGATGACGAGCGTGATCGACATCTTCACGATCGTCCATCTCAAGTCTTCCAAGTGCTCGAGGAATGGCTTGCTTGTTTCGCTTTCCGGCAGCTCTCGAAATTTGAAAATGTCTCGCAGCGCCATTGGATCGATAATCGGTTTAACGCACTCTTTGCCTCAAACGGACCTGCAGGAGACCGTTAGCGCTCCTTAACCGGAAGAAGGTCACGCGCCGAGAGCAGCGCCCACATGCTTAAGGTGTTGGCATCGCGGATTTCGCTCTCGACAATCATCCGGCGAATCTCGGGAACACTCAATGCGCGGCAGTCCAAAATCGATTCCGCTTCGTCACGCACATAATCCGGGCATGGCTCCACCGGGCGCGCCAGAAAGAAGTAACCGCGTTCGTCCGTAAACCCGGGCGAGGTAAAGTAATAGCCGAGCCGCGTGAGCTCGCCATCTTTGGCGAGTTCGTAACCCGCCTCTTCCCGAAGTTCGCGCAGCGCGACTTGCTCGATCTTTTTGGCCGCGCGGAGGCCGGGGTCACCGACCCCGGCTACAGAGTTGTCGATCTGACCGGCAGGCATTTCCCAAATCGTTGTGCGAATTGGGATGCGCTCCTGGCAAATGAGAACGATTTTGCCATCGCGTGTCATCGGCGCGATGATGACGGCTGCTTTACGGTGCACCACTGTCCACCAACGGGGCTTAGACCGAGTCGGCGTTTGCACTTGGTCTGTCACAACTTCGAGATGCGCATTAGCGAAATGCCGCTCACTTGATATGGTCTCCCATCCGTCCTGTTTCACGCGGGAAAGATTATGAATCGTGCGACGAAAAGCGAACAAAAGGTGGCGACTTATTTGTGAAGACTTGCGCGCCAACGCTTGATTCGGCCCATCACGACAGCTCCTCATTATTCGTGTCCATCGTGTTGATTGGTGGTTAATCCCTTGGCCGCTGCTTGTGAGTGGCTTTCAACCTATGGACGCAGTACGCGTTACGGTCACGGAGACGTATTTCGCGTCATCCCGAGGAAATTTTCGCAGTTCGACGGTGACCTTCTGCATCCGGAAAGTCTTCAGTAAATGCATTGCGAGCCGATCCGCCAATGTCTCAATCAGATTTACCGACTGATTTCGCACGAAATTCTTTGCTTCTTCGGCAACGGCCGAATAATTGATCGTACTCTCGATCTTATCTGCCAGCTCGCGTGCTCCGTGATATGGCCAAAAGGAAATACTGACAGTCAATCGCTGCGGGGCGGCACGCTCTTCTTCGGGAACTCCGATGTGAGTGGAAACCTCGAGTTCCTTGATGTGAATCCGATCGGAGAAAGGGTTCGATTCGCTGGGCATCGGCCAAGATTACTATACCGCGGATCAGAGCAACACTCTTTCGCCCGGCGCCCGCCGGAGTGCGTTACCTTGACCTGATGGGGCGTGCGTCGGGGTTTGCTCGCGAAAGCTTTGGGAGTTAATTGCACAATGAAAACGGTCTGGCGCGTTCTTGCCTATTTAAAGCGCTACCCGTGGATGGCCGCGGGGACGCTGACATGCGCGATTCTCAGCACACTGATGGTGATCATTTTCCCAACCGTGACGAAATGGATTATCAACGACGTCGTGCGCGCGAATCATCCCGAGGAATTGCTGCCGTTGATTTTACTGGCGGCCGCGGCGTTTCTGCTTCAGCACGCCTTTAACGCGCTGCGGATTGTACTGAACAACACGTTCGAGCAAAAGGTAATCTTCGATCTGCGCAGCGATTTATACTCGCACATTCAACTGCTGCCGCTTCGCTGGTTCGACAATCGCGCCACCGGCGATCTCATGACACGCGTGATCGAGGATGTGAACTCCGTCGAGCGCGTGCTGATCGATGGAATCGAGCAGGGCGTGGTCGCGGTTTTGCAGGTCGTGATCGTGATGGCGATGATGTTCTATTTGAACGCAAAGCTTGCGCTGCTCGCATTGGCGCCGTTTCCGCTGCTCATCGCCGGCGCTCTCACTTACACGTTGACAGCACATCGCCGCTATCGTTTGCAGCGTCGGGCGGCATCGGCCATGAATGCGCTTCTGCACGACAATCTTTCCGGGGTTCGTCAAATCAAGAGCTTCGTGCGCGAGAGAGAAGAGCACGCGCGCTTCAATCGAGTAAGCGATCAGTTGCGGCATGCCACGCTTGTCGTCATGCGGGTTTGGGCAATCTACAGCCCATCGATGTCGATGTTTGAGGCATTCGGCGCTGTGCTTGTCCTAGGGTTTGGCAGTCACGCCGTTTTGACCGGTGCGATGCAAATCGGCGATCTGGTCGCGCTCCTTATGCTGACAGCATTTCTTTACGATCCAATCAGCCGCTTGCATCAACTCAATCAGCTTGTGCAAGCCGGGCGCGCCGCGGGCGAACGCGTATTCGAGATTCTCGATGAATCTGCCGAGGTGGGATTTGTACCCGGGCTCGCTGATCCCGGCCGCGCGCGAATCGCGGGCGATATTCGCTACCAGGACGTAAGCTTCAGCTATGCGGAAGGACTGCCCGCGCTCAGGCACGTTTCCTTTCACGCACCGCCTGGCGCCACTATTGCGCTGGTGGGGGCGACAGGCGCCGGCAAATCGACCTTGGTGAATTTGCTTGTTCGATTTTACGAATTCAGCTCTGGCGAAATTTATGTCGATGGAAGACCGATCCGCGAATACGCGCTTCGGAGCTTGCGCGAAGCGATCGGCGTGGTGACGCAGGAAAGCTTTTTGTTCAATGGGTCGATTCGAGAGAACCTCTTGATGGGTAAGCCGAGTGCGAGCGACGCAGAATTGTGGAGCGCAGTGGATGCCGCCAATGCCCGGGGATTCATCGAGCGATTGCCGACTGGTTTGGAAAGCATCGTCGGCGAGCGCGGCGTGAAGTTAAGCGTCGGCGAGAAACAGCGGTTGTCGATCGCGCGCGCGCTGCTGAAGGATCCGCCGATTTTGATTCTCGACGAAGCGACGGCGAGCGTGGACACGGCGACGGAGCGGCTGATTCAAGAAGCGCTCGAACGCCTGATGTTTCACCGCACATCCATCGTCATCGCCCATCGCCTCTCCACCATTGTGCACGCGGATCAAATCCTAGTGCTCGATCACGGCCGAATTATCGAGCGCGGCACGCACGATGAATTGCTCGCCTTCGGCGGAAAATATGCGCGGCTGTGCCAGCAGAGTTTCCTCGAAGCTTCGGCGCAACCTGAACGAGAAACGCCCGCAGAAGAAGTAGCGACTTTGCCAATTTCCGCTCCCGACGAACAATTACCGGTCTAATTCACCAACTCAGGGCGCGCAGCATCAACCAGTTGGTTGCGGCGAAGCAGAAGGCGCCGGCGAAGGCGAACCTGGAATGACGATCGTTTGTCCGGCCTGCAATTTACGGCCATCTTCAATATTATTGGCCTTTTGCAGTTCGTCCACGCTCACCTTGTACATCTTGGCGATGGATGTCAGCGTCTCCCCGCGTGTGACTGTATGCGTATTCCCGCTCATCGTGTGCGGCGGCGATTCCGCGGGAGCGGCGGACGTCGGCACGGATGGTGTACTTTCTCCGACCATTACACCGGGGCGGATGTGCGAAACCTGCTGCTCCAGTTTGAGGATTTCCTGAGAGAGCGCGTCAATCTTGGCGTTTTGCTCGTCTATCTTTTTCGCCAGCGCTTCAAGTTGACCGGCGTCAGCCGATTTGAGGGGCTCCGGTGCAGGCGTCTGGGCTGACACTGTCGAAAGGAGCGAGGAACCAAAAAATAACGTCGCGCACAAAATAGCAGCCCGCCTCATCGTTCCAAATCTTGGCACCTGCACCTTTGCCTGGCAAGCCTCTCGCTGTAGCCGGGTCTCTGAGACGCGCGACGCGCGGGTATCAAATATATTAGCGAGGCGACTACAACGAGCGCGGCTTGCCTTTCCAATTTTTCCTCTTAGATTTTTTTATGCCTGAGCGCGTCCAAAAGCCGGTTGATCCAGTTCCGTGGGGCCCGAAACAAGGCGATGGGGGCGGCCCACGCTCACCGGATGTCTCGCGACCGGATACCAAGGACCTTTTGAAGAAAATGCGGAAGGTCGATCCCAATCAATCCAAACGCTATCGCCAGCGCACCGGCCAATAATGGAGCCGTCCCTAGTGGCGCTTGGGAATTTTTCTGGGGCGGCCGGCGATTTTCCTGCGTTGTTGCGACGCAAAGGTCTGCTTGCTCCGGGGGCAATTGCCAGTTCAAAACCACAGGGTGGGACGCCGCACCAAACTTCGTGGCAGCCAACCGAGGCGACTACAATTCTTGCTTTCAAATTTTCCGGTGGCGTCTTGGTGGCGGGCGATCGGCGCGCGACCGCCGGCAACACCGTGGTCTACGATCGCGCTGACAAAGTCTTGGAAATTGATCGCCATTCAATTATGGCCATCGCCGGCGTCCCGGCTACAGCCTGGGAAATGGCGCGGGTACTGGAACATTCATTCCAATATTTTCGGCGAACGCAGCTGCAGGAAATGAGCGTCGATGGAAAAGTGCGCGCGCTATCCAAGCTGTTGCGCGATAATTTCGGCTTCGTGATGCAGGGCGTCGGAGTGGTGGTGCCAATTTTCGCGACGTACGATTCCCATCCAAAGCCCGAGGCACGGCTCTATTTTTACGATGCGATGGGGGCGCAATTTGAAGCGACTGATTACGCAGCAACCGGATCGGGATCGCCGGCCGTGCGCGGCATTCTCTATTACGAAAACAATTGGGGCGCGAAGCGGCTGCAAAAATTGAGTGAAGACG
>WNGL01000908.1_pt1 | contig 41165 bp, 41 predicted proteins | sample 5400591 | NCBI WGS metagenome assembly WNGL01 (sample SAMN13153377, study PRJNA577476) | soil metagenome | isolation source: 80 cm soil or saprolite under Garry oak tree replicate 1 | place: USA:California | collected 2016-06-15
TTTTAGATCTGTTGGGAAGGAGGGCGTGGGTGTCCTCGTAAGCAGCGCCTCGCGTAGCGAGAGACTCGCGTTAATTGAGGAGGCACCCGAGCGCCACGCAGAAACGAGCGAGGCTCGATGCGTGTAAGCGAGTTAGCTGCTGGAGAGGATACCTACGCCTGACTGACCGGCAACGATCCCAGAACCCGGAACAAGAATCGGCGCGGCGAAATGAGCAGCGGCTAGAAGAAATCCTCGAGCCAGGTTTTGAGCCTCTTCGTGAAGCGATCTACGCCGACGCCGGCTAGCGCTCGGTGTCTGCCACTCGGGGCGAAGCCCGCGGCTGAGCGATGCGCACCGTAAAGCGCGAGCCCCACGACGGTCGCGAATCGCGGCGCCTGCACCGAATCGCTGAGACCTCCGATGTTCTCTTCCGGGAGACCGATTCTCACTCCTGTTCCAAAGACATCGGCCGCCAGCTCGCCGACGCCCTGCATCGCCGCCGCGCCGCCCGTGATCACTACGCCGCCGTTGAGACGCTGCGCGAAACCGCCGCGTTGGATCTCGCTCAGGACGAGGTTGAAGATCTCGTCCATCCGCTGGTGGATAATGTGCGCCAGCACCTGACGCTGAATGTGCCGCTCGCCCTGCGCTACTGTGCTGGGCAGCTGGAGAATGTCCTCAGGATCAACCAGCGGCTCGTAGGCGCACCCGTATCGCTCCTTCAATCGCTCCGCGTCGGCTTGCGTAACGCCGATTCCCTGCACGATGTCGCTCGTGACGTTGTTCCCGCCGTAGTTGACGGTCCCAAGGTGACGAATCTTCCCCTCGTGAAAAACCGCAATGTCAGTCGTGCCGGCACCCATCTCGACGAGAGCGACGCCGAGCTCTTTCTCGTCTTCAGTGAGAACGCTGAGCGCGCTCGCCAGCGGCTCGAGGACGAGCTCGCGAACATGGTATCCCGCTCGCTCGACTGACTTACGAAGATTCATTGCCGGTGACGCGCCTATCGTCACGAGATACATCTCGGTCTCGAGTCGAGTGCCGATCATTCCGATCGGATCGCGAATCCCCTGATTCTTGTCGACCGAGTACTCCTGCGGAATCGCGTGCAGAAGCTCTCTGTCCTGGGGGACCGGCTGCGCTCGAGCGACGTCGTTGGCGCGATCGACATCGGCTTTCGAGATCTCATCGCCGTTCACGGCGACGATTCCCTTGCTGATCATTGCGCGGACATGCTCGCCGGCAATTCCGGCGTAGAGCGTATCGATCTTCATCCCGGCCATTCGCTCGGCGTCTTCGACCGCCTTTCTGATGGAGCGAGTCGTCTCCTCGATATCGGAGACGATACCACGCCGCAGACCGGTCGTTCGCGCCTGGCCGACGCCCAGGATTTTCAGGTAGGGCGCACCCTTGGCGTCGGCGGGCATGGCTTGGCCAATGACCACAGTGGTCTTCGAAGAACCGATGTCCAGTCCGGTGATGATGTTTTCGGGATTCATTGAAGCCTTGCGATGACCTGATCGCGATAACGGAAATCGAGCTCACCTACACTTACCTGCCGGCGAGCGAGATCGGTTTCAACCGGAAAGATATCGGCCAACCGCTCGACTGACAGTCCTACTGGTACACGCACGCGCAACGTTCGACGGTTCTGCGCAGCGGAATCGCTTGCGCCGCCGACGATCTCCGAGCCGCGGGACAGCGTGAGGAGAATCTCATCGCGCCCGGTTCGCTTTACTTCTTCGACGCGCGCGAACACGCGCGGCTCGGTCGCGCGAATCGCGCCGACGAGCTTAAGAAGAACGGGATCAGCACTCGCAACAATTGGAAGGTCCAGATTCGTCCGCGATGGATCAATCGGCAGTTGCCTGCCGAGCGAGTCATATGGAAGAAGGCCAGCCGGAGTCTGGATCAATGCGACGGGCAGATTTTCCGTTATCGTCACAACGAGCGTGCCCGGCATGCGGCGCGTGATTCTGACATCGGAGACCTGCGGATGCTTGCGAACTCGCTGCCGATAAGGCTCGAGGTCGTCCCACAGCGACGCGAGCGTATCGATTTGTAGCCGCGACACGATTTCATTGGGCTGCAGATAACGCGCTCCACGGATCTCGACGCTGCGTACACGGAAGAACGCCATTTTCCGCGCGGCGGCACGAGTGCCCCAGGCAGAGGCCATGATGATGGCGATGAGAAAGATCGCGCCGAGAATCTTCCAACCCGGTTTTCGTAGTCTCTCTCTCGAGATCATTTTGCTCGCTTCTCGAGGTGGTCTCTGAGCTCCGGGCCCGTACGTGTGATGTCGCCCGCGCCGATGGTGATCACCACGTCCCCCTCCCGCACGAATCCAGTGAGCGCCGCGGCGAGATCAGAGCGAGATCCCTGCCAGGTGGGGGGACGTCCCGCGCGCTCCATCGATGACGCGACCAGCGCGGAAGTAATTCCCGGTACTGGCTGCTCGCGAGCCGGATATATCTCGGCCAGGAAAACGCTGTCGGCGGCCGCGAGTGCCTGACCGAAAGCGTCGGAAAAATCGCGGGTGCGCGAGAAGAGATGGGGCTGGAACGCCGCTACGATGCGGCGGCCGGGGTACGACGTCCGCGCGGCCTGGAGGGTCGCAGCGATTTCGGTTGGGTGGTGCGCATAGTCGTCCACAATGGTCACGCCTGCGATATCGTAGAGCCGTTGGAAGCGTCGATCAACTCCGCCGAACTTGAAAAAGCCCTCCCGCATCGCATCGAGAGTGACACCAAGAGAAAATCCCACCGCGATCGCGGCGAGAGCATTCTGGACGTTGTGATGACCAGGCACACGCAGCGCGACATCGCCAAGCGGTTGTCCATCGTAACTGACCGAGAATGAGGTTGAGTGGCCTTCGGAGCGAACATCTCGGGCGATCAGGCGCGCGTTATGGCTTGCTTGGTAGTTCCACGCGTTATCGTAGGGTTTGAGGCTGTAGCGAATGATTTCCGCGCTCGCGGGCAGATCCAGGGATCTCACGCCCGCGTCGTCTTCGCAAATCACGACCGTCGCGGCGTTTCGTACGAAGTTCGAGAAGGTTGACTTGATGTCCTCCAGGTCGCGATAGATGTCGAGGTGATCGGCTTCTATGTTCGTGACGACCGCAACGTTGGGCGATAGCGTCAGAAAGGATCGATCGTATTCGTCGGCTTCGACAACGAACAATTCGTCTGATTCATAGTGGAGATTTCCCTTCCACTCGGCGACTCGCCCGCCGGCAATCCCGGTGGGTGCGAGACCCGCGGCGGTGAGAGCAGCTGTAGTCATAACCGTAGTGGTGGTTTTGCCGTGGGTTCCAGCGATCCCAACGACACGTCCACCGGCAACGGCGCGTCCAAGCGCCTCCGCTCTCCTCGTGATCGGAATGCCCAGCTCCCGCGCCCGAACGAGCTCGGGATGATTCTTCGGCATTGCGGAGGTGACGATCAGCTCGCGAGCACCCTCGACGTGCTCGGGACTGTGCCCCTTTACGACCGGAATGCCGAGCGCCTCGAGATCCTCGATCGAATCCGGATTTGCGTCACAGCCAGTCACCGTGACCCCGCGGCGAGCGAGCAGCTCGGCGAGTGCGCGCATGCCGGCGCCAGCGATCCCAACGAAGTGGATAGGACGCGGGTCGGAGCTATCGAGCGCAGTCATCGAGGTGGAGGGGCGACGTGAGACGGCAGTGCGGCTCGTCTCAGCGGCGCGTTTGCTCGCTTGCGACGAGGCGGAGTATGTGCTGCGCAATGTCGGCCGCGGCGGTTGGTCGCGCGCGCTCGAGCGCCTTTGCGCGCATGGTTGAGAGCTTTGCTGGATTAGCCAACATCGATTCTACTGCGCTGGAGAGTGTAGCGGTGTTGAGATCGGATTGTCGAATCATCTCCGCTGCGCCGGCGTGATCAAGCGCCTTGGCGTTAGCAGTCTGATGATCAGCCGCTGCGGTCGGTAAAGGGACTACGATCGACGGAATCCCCCAGGCACAGAACCCGCGCGCGACAAAGCGAAATCGGCAGCACGATACGCCTCTGAAATTGGCGCGATGTACGCTCTTACTTTCACCTGGTTGCTTTCGTAGTGCACCAATCCATCGTAGTTCGCCTTGCCAGTTGCCCAAATTACGAAGAGGTCTGGTGGTAATCCCTCGTCTACCCATGCCGCGACGACATCGTTCATCGCCTTCGACCCCTGACTGCCGCCGTAAACGAGCAACACCTTCCCGCCGGAGCTTGGGAAGCCCCACTTGGCTCTCGCCGGCGCTTTTTCGAAGGCGTCAGCCGGCGGAGGCTCGATTGGATTTCCGGAGTCGAACACCTCTGTCCGCTTCGACGGGGAGAGGTATCGCCGCGCCTCGGGGAATCCGAGATGCACTTGAGCGGCGAAGCGACTGAAGAAGCGCGCCGTGATTCCGGGGTAAGTATTCTGTTCTTGAAGCACGAACGGGATATGGTGGAGCGTGGCATAAGCCAGAGTTACACCCGATGCGTATCCGCCCGTTCCGACGACGCAGGCTGGTGGCTCGCTACGAACCTCGGCGGTAATCATCCGCCAGGCGCTCGTCGCGCCTCTTACAGTCTTCCAGTTTTGCCACGGGCGGGATCGATAAAAGGGATGAAGATCGAGCAGCTCGAATGCGAATCCAACTTGTGGCAGAACATCGCGCTCGACGCCGCGCCGTGCTCCGATGAAAAAAGGCTCGACCCGAGGATCAGCCTTTTTGAGTGCGCGGGCGATCGCAAGGCCCGGGTAGAGATGCCCACCCGTGCCGCCTCCCGCGAAGATCACCCTCATCGCGCGGGAAGCGCGCGAAGAGCGAGTGGATCAGTCGCCGCTCCGCCAAAAACTCTTTCCCGCGAGCTGCCAATGTTTACAAGGATTCCGGTCATGACGAGAGAAAGGACCAGATTGGATCGACCATAGGAAATGAACGGGAGGGTAAGGCCAGTAGTCGGAAGCAATCCGGTTGCCACACCGATATGAAGATACGCGGTCAGAACCATCGTGACCGTCACACCCACGGCGACGAGCTGCAGGAACGGGGTTCGTGCCTTCCGGGCGATCCTGAATCCGAGCGCCGCATACAACGCGAAGGCGAGCACCAGCATAGTGATGCCGATGAATCCCCACTCCTCTCCGATGTGACCGGCGATGAAGTCGTCATACCCAAAGGGCAGAAATCCGTACTGCTGGCGTCCGCGACCAAATCCCACTCCAAATATCTGGCCCGATCCAACTGCTATCAGTGATTGTCGGAGCTGATAACTCACCTCGAGTGGCGCTGCACCTGGATCGAAGAACGCAGACATTCGCAGCAGGACGTAATTCAGCCTCTCGATCTTCACGTAAAGGAGAGGGATGAGCATCACGCCCAATGCAACAAAGTGCCCGATGCGTACGCCGCCCGCGAACAGGATGATTCCCATTACCAGCGTGAACATCATCGCCGTCGAAAGATCGGGCTCGAGCATTACCAGAATGTTCAGCGCCCCAATCACCAGCAGAAAAGGCAGCAGACCCTTAGTAAGTTTTCGTAGCGAAGCTCCTTTTTTGATCACCAGCATCGAGGTCCAGACGATGACCGCCAGCTTTGCCAGCTCCGAAGGCTGCAACGAGCTGCCGAACAGATATCTGCGGGAACCGTGAACGCGTGGAGCGATCCCAGCGGTAAAGGGGAGGATCACGATGATGAGCAGCAGGAGCGAGAGGATCATCGTGGGCCAGGCCCATTTCTCCCACATCTCAGCGTCGAGCTTTGCTGATACAGCGAAGAGCGCAACGCCAACTGCCATGCCGAGGAGTTGTCGAACGAGGAGATGAGCGTGGCCGTAGCCCGCCTGCATCTCGACGATCGCACTTGCGCTGTACACAGTCGCTAGCCCGAACGACAGCAGAATTCCGGTGAGGATCACCAGAACGCGCGCCTCGAGTCCCATATGCCAGCGCTCAATCAGATTCGCCGATGCTTCCATTAGGCTTCCTTTGCCGCGAGCGCGCGGAAGCGCTCACCTCTTTCCTCATAATTCGAGAACATGTCGTAGCTGGAGCAGGCGGGCGAAAGCAGCACCGCGTCGCCCGGACGTGCAGCCGCGCGCGCCGCTTGAATGACCTCGTCGAAGTCGGAGCCCAGTCGCACGACATCAACTACGGGGCGAAGATCGGTCGCGATGATTGGTGCCGCTTCGCCGTATGCGATCACTCGCTTCACCTTTCTTCTCACGACATCACTCAGCGCGGTATAGGCCTCACCCTTGTGCCTGCCCCCGAGCAATAGGACGGTCGGACGCTCCATACCGTCAATTGCGACGGCTGCTGAGCTGACATTGGTTGCTTTGGAATCGTTGATCCACTGCACACCTCCGAATTCTCCGACCAGCTCCAGTCGATGGGGAAGCGAGCGAAAGGTCCTGAGCGCGGCGGCGATTCCCTTTCTGGCTTTTTGTGTCTGGTGCGATCGGTCCGCGGCCATTACCGCGAGCGATGCCGCGAGCGCATTTCCGACGTTGTGCTGGCCGAGCAGCGGGAGATCCCTGCGTTGGAGAAGCGGCGCAGCCAACACAACGAGCTCGCTGGTGCGCGCATCGAGACACGCTTCCGCGTCTTCACTAACGGAAAAAGAGTACTTGTGGCCAGCGATATCTTGCGCCATGCGCATCACCGCTCGATCGTCGTGATTTACCACCCAGACCGAGTCTCCATCGGCGTTCGCGAACAGACGCCGCTTGTCAGCGTAATACTCTTCGACGCTCGAGTACCGGTCGAGATGATCAGGACTCAGATTCGTCAGCACGCCGACCACCGGTTTGAGGCTCGGCGTATCGTGCAGCTGGAAGGAGGACATCTCGAGCGAAATCCATTTAGGTGCTTGCTCGCGTCCGGCTATCTCGGAGAGCGGCGTTCCAATGTTGCCGGCTTCAACCGCCTCCAGGTCCAGGCCACGCAGAAGGTGAGCTATCAAGGCAGTCGTCGTAGTCTTACCGTTGGTTCCGGTGACGGCGATGATGCGCGGTTCCTCGAGAAAGTTGAGCGCGACCTCGACTTCGCTTGCGATCGTGATGCCGTTCTCTCGCGCAAACGCTAGCGGGCGAGCTGAGGGAGGGACGCCGGGGCTGGTGACGACGAGACCTGCGCGTGCCAGTCGCTCGAGGTCATGGCGCCCAACATCGACCGCGATTCCCTGGGCGCGGAGCTCCTCGGCGCATCGTCCCGTGTCGGGCGAAGACGCCACGTCAGAGGCGTAAACGTTGTAGCCGTGCTTTCTCAACAGCATTGCCACGGCGCGACCGCTCTTGGCGAGGCCGATGACGGCAATCTCGCTCTCGCGCGGCACGAGCTCGCGCGGCGTCATCGCAACTTCAGAGTGCTCAGGGCGATGAAGGCGGACAGCACTCCGAGTATCCAGAAGCGCACGACCACTTGTGCCTCATCCCAACCTTTTACCTCGAAGTGGTGGTGCAGCGGCGCTCGTTTGAACACCCGGTGCTCCCGCGCGTACTCGAGCCCGTATCGTCGCTTGCGGTACTTGAACACGAACCGCTGTACGATGACAGAGATCATCTCGGCGACGAAGACGGCTCCAACGAGAAGGAGCAAAAACTCTGACTTGAGGAGGATCGACACCGCTGCAAGTGCGCCACCGAGCGCCAGCGATCCCGTGTCGCCCATGAAGACTTCAGCCGGATGGGTGTTGTACCAGAGAAATCCTATGCACGCTCCCATCAGGGCAGCACAGAACACGGTAAGCTCCCCCGATCCGCGCAGGAAGTAGACATGAAGATATTGACTCGCATCGACACGTCCGACGACGTATGCATAGAAGGCGAACGTCAGCGCCGCAATCGCGGTGAGACCCGCGGCGAGCCCATCGAGTCCGTCGGTGATGTTGACAGCGTTGCTGGCGCCCGTCATCACGAAGGTCACGAACAACACATACAGCCATCCCAGGCCCGCAGTGAGCGGTACGATCAGGATGTACTTGTAGAAAGGGAGCGTCGTCGAGGCGCCGGGGAGATTCGATAGCGGATGCTTCCAGAGGTAATATCCGACCGCGAACCCAAGCGTGACCTGACCCGCCAGTTTGTAGCTCTCGACCAGGCCGGTGTTCTTTTTCCCCGCCAGTTTTTGTTTGAGCTTGAGGTAGTCATCCCAGAAGCCGATCGCGCCCATCCACGCCATGCACACCATGGCAATCAGGACGTAGCGGTTGTCCAAGCGTGCCCAGAGGAAAGTGCTGGTGAGAGTCGCCCCGAGAATGATGAGTCCGCCCATCGTCGGAGTTCTTCCCTTCTGCTGATGTGCGTCGGGCGTTCCTTCGCGAATAACCTGGTGCAGCCGCATACGCCGCAATCGCCGCATGATTCCCGGGCCGACAATCCAGGTGAGTAGAATCGCGCTCACCGCCGCGCCTGCGGCGCGAAAAGTTATCCACTGAAACAGTCGCAGAAACCCGAAGTGCGGCAGTCCTACGAATGGAACGAGCAGATAGTTCAGCACTATGCCGTGGCCCAGGTGGTTAGATGTGGCACGAGACGCTCGAGCTGCACACCCCGTGATGCTTTCAGCAATATGATCGCGTTACGCTGCAGTCTGGCCTGCAGCCGTGGCCAGAGATCTTCGACATCCGGCGCCGTGATCACGCGGTCGCCCCGATCCTGCTTCTCGAGCGCCGGCGCGAACTCGCCAATGCCGGCTACGATGTCGGCACCGGACGCCAACGCGAGACCCGCGATGTCGGCGTGACATTGCTCCGACGCTGCACCGAGTTCCCGCATCGTACCAAGGACGATTACCCTCTGGCGTCCGCTACCAGTGCCTTTCAGAAACTCGATCGCAGCGCGAGTCGATCCGGGGTTCGCGTTGTATGCGTCGTTTATCAGCGTGACATCGCCGACCTGCTCCCATGACGAGCGCATCTTCGGCTGCGGCACATCGACGATTCCCACTGCTGCATCCTCGTAGCTCACACCGCACTCCCGAGCGACGGCCAGTGCCAGCATCGCGTTTCTGAGATTGTGTAGCCCACGGACAGGCGGTCGCACTGTCACGCCAGCGATCTCGATCACGCCTAGTCCCTCCGGTCCAATCTCCCACCGATCCGGCTTGACGTCCGCGTTCGACTCGAGACCTGCGACGATCAGCCGCCTGGCCTTTCCGCGCGCCACTTCTGCAATCTCGGGTTGAGCGGAAGGAGCGATACCGACTGCGACCCCGTCATAGATGGCGACTTCCTCGCGCAAAACACCTCCCAGATCGCCGAGGCCTTCCAGGTGTTCCTCCGCGATCGATGTAACCAGCGACATGTCTGGTTCAGCGATGTCTCGAAGAATCGCGACTTCTCCCGGAAGGCTCGTTCCAACTTCTACAACGGCAACCTCGGCCTCTGGCGGAAGCGCCAGCAGCGTAAGCGGCACACCGATCCGGTTGTTCAAATTTCCGCTCGTCGCATGGACTGTGTAGGCACCGCTTAGAGCCGCCTTGATCAAATCTTTCGTGCTTGTCTTTCCGTTGCTCCCCGCAACTGCGACGATCGTTTTCCCCCAGGCCTTGCGCCAATAGTGCGCGAGCGCGCCGAGCGCGATGAGAGTATCGCGCACCTCGAAGATCGGAACGCCCAGCGTATTCAGTTTCGGAACACGAGAAACGACGAGGGCTGATGCTCCGTCGCGCACCGCGTCGCTCAAATAGTCGTGACCATCGAACCGTTCGCCACGAAGGGCAACGAAGACGTTTCCCTTCTGAATCTTGCGCGTATCGGTCGTTACGACGCTTACCTGCGTTGGTCCACGCGGCAGCCTGCCAACGGCCTGATCCGCTAGCGCGGCGGCGATGCGATCCAGTGTCCAGAATCCGGTGCTCAAGCGTGACTTCCCCTACCCGTCATCTCGCGCACGATTTCCTTTTCGTCGAATGGAAATGATGTAGTTCCGCGAACCTGATACGTTTCGTGACCCTTACCCGCGAGCAGCACGACGTCGTCCCCCTCAGCGATATCCATTGCGCGCTGTATCGCAGCGAGGCGGTCGGTCACGCGCTGATGCTTCGACGCGCGCATGCCCGCCTCGATGTCATCGATGATCGCGTCCGGGTCCTCGGTGCGCGGATTATCGCTGGTAACGATAACGCAATCGGCCCCGCGCTCCGCGATCTCACCCATCAGCGGGCGCTTACCCTTGTCGCGATCTCCGCCAGCGCCGAAGACCACGATCAGTTTTCCACGGGTGAAAGCTCGAGCAGTTTTCAGGCTGCGCTCGAGCGCGTCGGGGGTATGCGCGTAATCCCGCACGACGGTCGGGCGCGTCGAAATGATCTCGAGTCTACCGGCTATCTGTGGAACAGTGCGTAGTCGGCTGGCAATCGCTGCTGGAGTGTGACCCAGCGCGAACGCGGCCGCCGCAGCCGCAAGCGCGTTCTCGACGTTTACGTCGCCGATCAAGGGGAGTGTTACATCGGCAGAACCGCGCGGCGTAAGGAGCTGCCATTGACTGCCGTCTGAGGTGAAGTGAATCTTTTCCGCCACGATGTCGGCGGATGCACGAACTGCGAATGTTAGTGGACGCGAGCGTGGCTTCAGCGATCTCCACTCCGGCGCGTCCGCGTTTACAACTGCAATTCCTTCCCGCTTCAGGTAATCCACCAGGCGCGCCTTTGCCTCGAGGTACCGCTCCATGGTGCCGTGATAGTCGAGGTGGTCGCGTGTCAGGTTTGTAAAGACAGCGACATCGAACTCGAGTCCATCGACGCGTCTTTGATCGAGGCTGTGAGAGGAGACCTCCATCGCAATCGTCCGTACGCCGCGATCAGCGAGCTCCCGAAGAATTCTTTGCAACTCCACGGGCCCTGGAGTCGTGAGTCCGCTGCCGCCCGGCAAAATTTCGCCCTCGCTGCCGATCAGTACGCCCAGCGTCCCGATCGACGCACTCGACCCATCGCCGTCGTCGAAGAGATGACGCATGATCGAGGTCGTCGTGGTTTTACCATTCGTTCCGGTCACGCCTAGCAATCTCAGCCCCGTCGCTGGCTCCTCGTAGGCGCTTGCCGCCGCAATGGCCGCGGCTCGGCGTCCTTCGTGCACTACCAGCGAAGGCAGCATCGTGCGAGTCGGATCCTCGACCACTGCCACGACCGCGCCTCGTCGCGTTGCGGCGTCGAGAAAGTCGTGACCATCGCTGGTCGATCCTCGAACCGCAATGAAAAGCTCACCGGGCGCAACCTGGCGGCTGTCGTCCGAGATACCCGTAACCTCGTCGGGAATTTCGCCCCTCACGCCAACCAGTAAACCGCGCTCAGCAAGCGCGGTTTTGATTTGCCCGACACTTACTTTCATTCGATCGGACGGCTTAGCTGAACGAGTGTTCCAGGTGGCGCGATCGTTCCAGCGACGGGCGACGTTCCCGGTGCAGCGGCGCTGAGAAGTCGGACCCGGAATCCCGCGGTGTGGAGAGCTCGAACCGCTTCTCGAACCGAGAGTCCTCGCACATCGGGAATGGTTCGTGGAGAAGTTCCAATCGTCGCCGACTTCGGTGAAGCCGGCAGCTCCACAACGTACGAGGACGTTTCTTCGCTCATCTCACGCCCGGCGACGTTGCCGTTGGGATCATAGGAATCCGAGCTCGCCCTGTCCGACCGTTGGCCATCTCGCTGAGCGAGCCTTGCAGGAGTTGCCGATGACGTATGAGCAGCTGCGTCGTGCTCCGGTTGCTGGACAATCGTCTTCTCGGACGCCGCCAGATCTCGCCGGTCCAGCGCTGCGTCCCGTGCGGCGAGTGCTGCGCGCAACACGATCTGCGTGACCGGCGCAGCGATGTCACCGCCCGCGTAATGCGCGCCTTTCGGGCTGTCGAGCTTCACCAGCACGACGTATTGCGGGTCATTGCCGGGGAAAAGACCCACGAACGAAGCTGTATAGTTCCCGGCGGTATATCCCTCGTTTTGCGAAGTCCGTCGCGCGGTCCCGCTCTTTCCGGCAACATCGAAGCTGGCGAGATCGGCCTTCGTCGCTGTTCCTTCGCGCACTACCGCCAGAAGCAGCTGTTGAACGGTTCGTGCTACCTCGCCCGACATCACCCGGCGAACGGCACGGGGCTCCGCGCGGTATATCACCTTTCCATCGAGCGATCGCACTTCCTTCACCAGGTGCGGCTCGAGCAGCTCACCGCCGTTTGCTATGGCCGAATACGCCGTGACCAACTGGAGCGGCGTTACCGCGATCTCGTAACCCATGAGGATCGAGGCAGGTGTCTGCTTCGACCACTGTTTCGGCTCGCGCAAAGTTCCCGGTGCTTCAGCCGGAAGCGGTACACCGAGGGGCATTCCAAATCCAAGGTCGCGGAAAGTCTCGTACTTCTGGCGCGGCGTCAGGCGTTGTCCGAACTCCACGATACCGACGTTGCTCGAGTAACGGATAACGTCGGCGAGAGAAAGGGCCGATGCTTTGTGCATGTCGCTGATCACGCGGCCTTCGAGCTCCAGCTTTCCGCCGTGAGTGTTGACCACATCGGTCGGCCTCGCACGCCCTCTCTCGAGCAGTGAAGCAGCAACGAATGGCTTGAGGGTTGATCCCGGCTCGAACGGCTCCGTCACGGCTGTATTGGAGAATGTCGTGCGTCCGACCCTGTTGCTCGCGAGCGCGAGAATCTCGCCTGTGTGCGGATTCATCACCACGATGTCGCCGCCGTCGGCACGCAGGCTGTCAACGGCGATGGACAGCTCCCGCTCGCAGATGTCCTGAAGCGTGTTGTTGATCGTCAGCACCACCGTCGAGCCGGGCTTCGGTTGATCGGTCCACCCATCCGGAGACTCGAGCGGTCGTCCGTCCTTGTCGCGGGCGAGCTTTACCCTACCCGAATCGCCACGCAGGATCGTGTCGAGCGCAAGCTCCAGCCCGTCCATCGGCCGGCCTTGACCATCGAGCGTCCCGACGATGCGTTGTATGCCGCCCGACTTTGCATAGACGCGCTGTATCACCGGTGTCAGATGGATTCCGTTGAGCTTCGAGATTGAAGCCACATCCGCCGTGGTGTAGAGACCGGGCAAATCGATCCATCGACGCCGCCGAGCGATGGCCGAGCGAACGGCATCGACGTCAACCTGCGCACGATGGAGTGCCTTGAGAACCAACGCGGTGTCGCGCACCTCTGGCAGCGCGACGGCGACGCGGGTCATCTCGCGACTCTCGACCAGTGTGTTTCCGCTGGCATCGAGGATCTCGCCCCGCGGAGCAGACAATGCAGAAGCGAAGAAGTGTTGTCGTCTGGCGCGCGCGGTCCACGACTTTCCTTCGACAACCTGAACCTCCGCGGCCCGAGCGACTAGTGCGAGCGCGAAGAGGATGAAGAAGGCGTGAACTATCGCGACGCGCTTAGGGGGTTTCATCCTGTCGCGTGCGTTGGAGGATGACAACTTGCTTATCGGTTGGGACGTGCATGCCAAGTCGGTGTTCGACGGCGGCTCCCAGGGTGCCGATCGCTGAAGCGTCGCGAATCTCGCTCTCGAGCCGTGCGCGCTCGCCTTCCAGCGTCACTCGCCTTGCATCGAGCGCAGCGACGCGCTCCGACTCGCTGATTCCGATGGTGCGCCGCCACACTATGGCGAGCGCGACGAGCACGAACGTGCCCAGGGTAAGACCCACTAGGGTTCGTCCTCGAAGAGCTAAGCGGCCTTTCGCCATGCGCGTAGTCGGGCGCTGCGTGAACGTGGGTTCGCAGCTGTTTCAGTGGGACTCGCCGAGATGGCTCGTTTGGTCACGAGCTCTCCGAGCGGCTTGCCTCGGCAGGTGCACTGTAGCTGCTTCGGCGGGCAGACACACGAGAGACTCCATTCGCGCATTGTGTGCTTGACGAGCCGGTCCTCGCCTGAGTGGTACGAGATCACAACGAGCAGCCCGCGCGGCTCGAGCTTGTCGCGCAAGAGCGGAAGTGCGGTGGTCAAAGTAGACAGCTCGTCATTCACGGCAATGCGAACCGCCTGGAACAAGCGGGCGAAATCACCCGGTCCCGTGCGCGCGCCGAGTGCGCCGCGGATTGCATCGACGAGATCATCGCTTACGCGCATCGCTTTTCGTCCGCGGCGACGCACGATCTCACGCGCGAGCCGGCTGGCGCGCGGCTCGTCACCGTAATCGCGAAAAATGTGGGATAACTCGGCTTCATCGAGTGCGTTGAGCAAATCGGCGGCGGTGGCAGTAGAGCGACGGTCCATCCTCATATCGAGTAACGCGCCAGGCCGAAAAGAGAAACCTCGATCGTCGGCGTTGATCTGGTGGGAAGAAACCCCGAGGTCGGCGAGGATCCCGTCGAAGGTGGGTTCCTCGAGCTCCGGAACGCGGTCGATCTCGCCAAAATTCGCTCTCAAAGCGAGAAAGCGGCCAGCCGCCTCATAGGGCGCCAGCCGCTTTCTCGCTTCAGTTATCGCCGCTTCGTCGCGATCGATCGCTACGACGGATGCTCCCGAGGCAAGCAGGGCTTCGCTGTGGCCGCCTCCGCCCAACGTGCAATCCAACACCTGCTTCGCCCCATTGAACAGCCGCACGACCTCTTCGACCATGACCGGCGCATGGTAGGAGCTATCCCACCGGCCGGCCACGGACGCAGAGTCGGTCACTTACAGAAGCGCTTCACCTCGTTGTCGACAGCGGGGGTGAACTGCGGAATCGCCGTCATGAGCTGAGCCGCCTCGTTAGGGTATTTCTGTCCACCTGCGGGCAGGTTCATCGACGCGAGGTTAAAAGCATCACGCGCCATGCGGGCCAGATCGCAGCTACGCTTTTCGTTGGCGTCGTTAACCGCGCTCTGACCCAGCGAGAAGGCGCTGGCGCCGAGCAGGAACTTGGCGTCTGCCGAGCTCTGTAGCTGATCGGAGAGCTGAAGGAACTTGATGGCGCGCTGGAAATCCGCACGATCCTTCGAAGCTGTTCCGGCCTTGTAGGCATTGCTCCCCTGTTGCAGTGCGAGCTGGGAGAGCGCCGTCGGATCAGCACCGTTCGCCTTGGCCTGGTTCAGGGTGTTGGCGACGTCGTCGTACTGATTGAGCGCACCCTGAATGGTTGCGAGCAGATAGTAGCCTTGCGGATTTTTCGGATTCGCCGCCACGGCTTTCTTGGCGGCGTCCAGCGCGAGCTGCAGATTGCCAGCTCTGTAAAGCGAATTCGCGCCTATCAGCGAGAGGTTCGGATCGTTTGGGAATTTCTTCGCTCCGAGAGCGGCCGCTTCGGACGCCTTCTGCGGCTGATTCAGCGCGGTGTACGCCGCTACAAGGCGGGTGTAGTAGTCCGCTGTAGCTGCCGCGGTATCAACGCGAACCATCTCGTTGCCGACGTTGATCGCCCCTTCATAGTCCTTCGCGTTCAGGTATACCAGCCATGCGAGATTAAGCAGCGCTGGATCGCCCGGATTGTTCTGAAGAAGATCGCGCACGAGAGGGATGGCCTGTTGAGCGTGACCCATCGCCGCGTACTCGTTCACGACATCCTGAATGAGTCGGATGTTCGTCGGGTCGGCCGCAGCCAGCGAGCTCAGAACCTCGAGACGCTTGGTCGGTTCGTTCCTCGCCCGGTAGGTCTCAGCGAGCATTCTCAGCGCCGGTATGTTGCGTGGATCATTGGCGCGAACTCGCTCGGCCACCGCAACAACCGAGTCCGGCATCTTGAGAGCGTTGTACGCTTCCGCCAGGCAGACCAAAACAATATTTGCGTTCGGATAGCCAGCCAGCCCCTGACGAGCGGCAGCTACGGCTTCCTGATACTTGCCTTGCACTACGTCGTTGTGGCAGTTCTCCTCAGCTCCCAACTGACGGCGGGCATCTCTGACCGAGCGCGCGACCTGACTGGCCGCATCATCGAGCTTTGCACCCTGCGCCGTCGGTAGAATCTGACCCTTTGTCATGTCGCGGGAGATGATGAGCCGCGAATCGATCTTGTATCCGGTCGGCGTCCGGGTAACGGTGCCCTCGAGGTACTCTGGAGCGCGCACCAGCGTCGCAAGCGCTTTCGCATCGCCGGGGGCCAGGGCTTCCGTGGTGGAATAGCCGGACGATTGCAGGCTGCTATTGATGTCAACCTTCGGTACCACGACCAGATCGCGCAGGTTGGTCTGCTTCGTCAGCTGGCTGCGGATTGCCTCAGCGGCCTGGACTCCCAGATCCTTGTCCGTGCTCTGAAGTGTCGGAATCATTACCCGCGGGCCCGTCTTGGTGCTCTGGGCGAGGACCGGCGAGCCGATGAGCGCGGCAAAGGCGGCTAGAACAAGAGCTGAACTGCGTAGACGTCCCTTCAATGGTATAACCTCCAAATCAGTAAACATTCTTACCCACCTCCTGATCCGTGGGTCCGTTGTTCCTGGTAAATGGGCGAGGAGGGACTCGAACCCCCGACATCCTGCGTGTAAGGCAGGCGCTCTAACCAACTGAGCTACTCGCCCGGTGCAGAATCCGAGCCTGTGTTCTCACCGGAGAATGGCCAGCGGGACCAGCACGCAGTACCCGATAACTAGCAGAATTGGAGCTAGCGTTTCGCCCCCCCGAGCGAGGTCGGCGAAGCCTGCGAGCAACACTAATGTGGCGACTGTCCAATACATCCATGATCGCCGCGGGCCGGAATCGCGCCCTACTCGTGGACCACTGGCAAGATCGGTTTTGGCCATAAGCGTGGTAGTGTAGGGCGCCGCCAAATCCGTGTCAACCCGAGAACGCGGAGTACAGGCTACGGACTAACGGCTGCGGACTGCGGACCAAGTGCATTTGGTCCGCGGTCCGCAGTCCGCAGTTATTTCGCCGCTCGCTTTCCGCCTTGGTAGTGAAGCTCGACCCACTCCCGGTAACTCCCGTCCATAACGGATCGCCACCACTGCTCGTTGGCGATATACCACTTTATCGTCTTCAACAAGCCGGTGTCGAAGGATTCTGACGGTCCGTATCCGGTCTCCAGCGTGGCTTTCATCGCATCGATCGCGTAGCGCCGGTCGTGACCGGGACGATCCTTCACGAACGTTATCAGCTCCGCTGTGTCGGCACCTGTCGCGGCGGGGCACTTCGGAAATCGTCCCCGGATTTCTTGGTCGGCTCCAAAAATCTTGTTGAGGTGAGCGCAGATCGCTTTCACGACATCCAGGTTTTTGCGCTCCGAATTCCCGCCCAGGTTGTATGTCTCTCCCAGCCGACCCTTCTCCAGCACCCTCTCAATTCCGCGGCAGTGATCGCGGACGTAAAGCCAGTCGCGGATTTGCTGGCCGTCGCCGTAGACGGGCAATGACTTCCCGTCGAGCGCATTCACGATCGTGAGCGGAATCAACTTCTCCGGAAAGTGATACGGCCCATAGTTGTTGGAGCAGTTCGTCGTCGTGACGGGAAGGCCGTAGGTATGGTGGTACGCACGAACAAGATGGTCCGAGCCGGCTTTGCTGGCGGCGTACGGAGAATTCGGCGAGTAAGCCGAATCCTCAGTAAATGGAGGCGCGGTCGGACCCAGGTTTCCGTACACCTCGTCGGTCGAGATGTGATGGAACCGCCGGGCTCCGCCTGACCAATCCTCGGTCCAAACTGCGCGTGCCGCCTTCAGCAGTTCGTGAGTGCCTCTGACATTCGTGTCGATAAAGGGATCAGGGCCATGAATGGACCTATCCACATGCGATTCAGCGGCGAAGTGCACAATCGTGTCGATTCCTTCACGCTTGATGATGTCGCGCACCTTGTCACCGTCGCGGATGTCGCCTTTTAAGAACTTGAAGCGCTCATTTTTTGCGAGAGACTCCAGACTCGCCAGATTTCCGGCGTAAGTCAGCGCGTCGAGTCCTACGATAGTGTCGCCTGGACGATGCTCCGCCCAGAAATGCACGAAGTTGGAGCCGATGAATCCAGCCGCACCCGTTACCAGCATCCTACGCATTTTGGTTCGTTTCCTCGTTGATGTTGCGTTGCTCCGTGAGTGCTGAGCGATGGAGCATCGGCAGTGTCGCCCTTTGGTTTGCGCGCTCGCCAAATGGCTCGGCGAACGATATGTCTGCGGTCCTCATGCGCCAATCTCTCCCGACCGCGCAACGCACAAATCGCTGATCAGCGGCGCGATTTTGGTGACTGGCGCAATCCGGTCGGCGCCGGCAGCCGCAAGCGCCGCCTGCGGCATTCCGTAGATGATCGAGCTCTCGCGGTCCTGTACTATCGCTTTTCCGCCGGCGGCTCGAATCCGCCGCAAGCCCTCCGCGCCGTCGCGTCCCATTCCGGTGAGCACTACTCCGATCGCGGAGCGACCGAAGACGTCGGCGACGGAGAAGAAAAGCGGATCGGCGGCAGGCCTGACGCCCCACATTGCCGGAGAAGTATCGAGGCGAATTGAAGCACTTCCTGTCTCGCCTCCCACAGTCATGTGGTATCCGCCCGGTGCGACGTAGACACGATTTTCCCGCAGCAGCTTACCATTCATCGCCTCGCCGACCCAGAGTGGGCTCATTGTGTCGAGTCGCTCTGCCAGGAGCTTCGTGAACTCGCGCGGCATGTGCTGAACAATCACGACGGCGGCTCCCAGATTCTCCGGCAAGTGCGGTACGATCTCAGCCAGTGCGCGGGGACCACCGGTTGAAGAGGCGATTGCCACCACTCTTGTTGCCGCACCGGGCGACTTTCTGGCCGGCGCGTCAGCTGCAGAAGCGGACGCGGTTGGCGTCGGCGTCCGCATTCCTCCCATGTTCATCGCCCGCGCTGCTTCCAGCGCTGACATTAGCTGCTCGCGCACCGTTGAAAGATCGATGCTGACCGGCCCCGACGGTTTTCTCACGAACTCGAGAGCCCCGCGCTCCAACGCGCGCAAAGTCATCTCGTTTCCGAGCTCAGAACCGGCCGCGCTCAGCATCACGACTGGACGCGGCATCTCGGCCATGATCTGCTCGAGGGTTTGCAAGCCGTTGAGCCTCGGCATTTCGATGTCGAGCGTCACGATGTCCGGTTTGACTGCGCGGATTTTCTGCAGCGCCTCAATTCCATCGCCAGCAGTCGCAACCACGCGAAACGCGCCGGTCGACTCGACCAGCTCCGCTATCAGCTTCCGCATGAACGCGCTGTCGTCGACAACCAGAACGGTCGCAGCCTTTTCGTTCGCCGCAGCCACTAACCGCTACACCTTCCGGAAAATGCGCTCACGCGCATTCACCGCAGCAAACAGACCTCGCGCCTCACCGAGCAGCGTCTCGACTTTCCCGAGAACCAGGAATCCGCCCGGTGCCAGAACGCGGTGAAACTCGGCGAAAAGCGCGTCCTGCGCTTCGCGCTCAAAGTAGATGATGACGTTGCGACAGAGGAGAAGGTGGACATCCTCCAGCGGAGCCTGATGACTCAGGAGATCGTTGCACTCGAAGCTCACCAGCCGCTTGACCTCGGGCAGCATCGTATGAAGCCCTGCGACTTGAGGAAAATACCGCTCGCGCAGCGCGGCTGGCGTATCGCCGAGCGCGGATTCTGCGTAGAAGGCGCGCTCGGCCTCTCCGAGGCGGTCACCATCGATGTCAGTGCCTACAATCGTGACAGACTCGAGCCGCGCCGGCTCCCTGGTCTCTGCTGCGTATTTATGCAACAAGATGCCGATCGAGTAAGGCTCCTCTCCCGACGAGCAGCCCGCGCTCCAAACGCGGAGCTCGCGGTCAGGGAGCTGCCACAATGCGGGAATGACTTTGCTTTCGATCGCCGAGTAAGTGTCCCAGTTCCGAAAGAACTTCGTGACGTTGACGGTCAGCGATCGAAGTAACCGTTCATACTCTCGCGGGTCGGTGTCGAGAACACCCGCGTACTCACTGGGCGTGAACGCCCCCTTTGCCCGCATCCGGACGGCGATGCGCCGCCGCAAGCACTTGTCCTTGTAGCTCGCGCAGCGGAATCCCCGATCGCGGGTGATCTTTTCCATCAGCGCCCGGAAATCGGCGTCGTCTCCCTGTATCAATTTTGGCTCGGTGTCAGGAGCGATTCTGCGCTCGCGCGCTTCTGTCCGCGCGCGAAACGCCTTCGAGCGCCGCAGACAAGTTGCGTCGGAGCTGCGGAAGCTCGGGCGCAAGCGCGAGTCCTTTTTCCGCCGCATCCCGTGCGCTGGCGTAATCCCCGCGCTTGAGGTGTGCTGTGGCGAGATTATTGAGCAGAACGGCTGATTCAGGATGAGACTCTGTTGCAGCCGCTAGCAGGAGCATCTCTCGGTCGGCGTCATCGGTCAGCGCTGCCACCTGGGCGGCGTAATGGAACCACACCGCCGGAGGTGCACTCGACGTCCACAGGCTTCGCGCTTCGCTCAGGCGCACCTTCGCGGCCTGGTAGTCGCCCAGACGCATTGCGACCACGGCGGCCTCCAATTGGATGAGGGGGTCCTCACCGCCTCCAGAGCTGAGGGCCCGCTCGATCACCAGCCGTGCCTTCTCCAGCTGTCCCAGCTGTTCGTAGGCGAGCGCGAGATTATGAAGCAGGGTTGTCTTGCTCGAAGCGTTCGGTGCGGCAGTCATGAATGCGTTCACAGCCGAGGTCCATTCTTTTTGCCGCAGGGCGATGAGGCCCAGGTGGAACGACGCCACGGGGTCCGCAGCTTCTTCAACGAGCGCGCGAAATTCGCGCAACGCTTCGTCGTGCATTCCTGCTCGGTACAACGCGCTTGCCAGCTCACGGCGCTCGAGCGGACTCGCGTTTCGCGGGAGTGTTGGCGTAGTACGCTTCCTTCCGACAGGAAGCAGAAAAGACGCGTTCAGCAATCCGTAGAGCGCTTTGCCGACCTCGAACTCACCGAGTCCGGAGTCTCGAATCAATCCGTTGATGTCGCGGTGACCGTCGATCAGCGGAAGCATGGCTTCCTGTTCCGGCGAAAGGGGGTCGCGATTCAACATCAGTCGCGACCGGTCAAGGCTGAACACCACGTCGAAGCTCGGGATCTTCTTCTCGATGAGTGACCATTCGTCGACCCTGCGCGCTCCTTCGAGCAGCAGCGACTGCGGATCAACGGAGACTCGCTCTGCGCCGTCCTCGGGCTCGACGCCGGGCTCAAAGTTGAAAGTTCCGCTCGTCCAGGTGAACAGCGTATAAACAGCGTTTTCTGTGTCGAGTGGCCTGTTGACTATTCCGGCGTGACAGATCCGTCCGCTGTCGAAGTAGATCGAGCCAAAGCTGTCGTGAAAGGAAAGACCCAGACAGCCAGTCTTTTTTCCCATTGATAGCAGCTGCAGAACGTCGGGGAGACTCGCTTCTTTGAGGCTACCCTTGATAGCCATTAGCGCATTTCCTCGATTATGCGGTCGGCGATGTTTGGCCACTCCGCGATGAGCCCGGCGTCCGCCGCAACCGGCGTCTTCTTCTTCTCTTCCGCGCGTGGCTTGGCCCCGGCACCAAGCGATTCGACACGCTGCGCAATTTCCTGGCTGACATCAGCCAGGAATTCGGCGAACTCGCCGCCCTCCTCCTCCTCCGTTGCCTCCTTCTTCGGCTCGGTCGCCACGAATCAGGATTCCTTGGCCGCCGGCGCGCTCAGTCGCGACAATACCAGCGACGCAATGCTGCGGAGCGTCTCGAAGACGCCTCCGCCATTGATTGCGCTCGCCGAGAAATGCGGAACGCCGCGAAAGTTGAGCGTCTCGTCCAGCTCCTCGACCGAGCTGATCTCTCCCGCCGGCAGGTCGCGTTTGTTGTACTGCATCACCAGCGGCAGCGTACGCGGATCGAAACCCTCTTCGGCCAGATTCGAGTGTAGGTCCTGTAGACTCTCGATGTTCTCTTCCAGCTGACGCGACTGGCTGTCGGCAACGAACACGACTCCATCGACGCCCTGCAGCACGAGCTTGCGTGTGGCAGCGTAATAAACCTGGCCCGGAACGGTGTACAACTGAAACCGCGTCGCGAATCCGGAGATCGTTCCCAGGTCGAGCGGAAGAAAATCGAAAAAGAGAGTGCGATCGGTCTCGGTCGCCAGCGAGACCATCTTTCCCTTTCTCTCCTCCGGCAATTGCGAGTACACGTGCTGCAGGTTGGTCGTCTTGCCCGACCGTCCCGGCCCGTAGTACACGATCTTGCACGTGATCTCGCGCGTGCCGTAGTTAACGACGGACATCCTAACGCTTCCCTATCGGCCCGAAGAGGGCGTCGAGGCTGCGATTCAGCTCGCCCTCGAAATCACCAGAGGGACCAGTGCCCGAAACCTGTTTTTGAGGGCGCAGGTTCTCCAGCGCTTTCTGGAATTCTGCGAAGTAGATCTCTACCACCCCGAGCGAGCTTTCGCGGTCGAAGACCCCGACGAACAAGAGCTCCTGACCACCAGCAGCAGCGCGAGCCATGAATACCTGTCTGTCCGCGCCGGCATGATGCATCTCGTAGAAGGGCTTGCCATCGAGCTGGCGGCCGAGCTCACGCGCCGATGCGTTGATCGCTGACGTGAGCGCACAGATCGACATCACGTCGGCCGCGTTCGAGAACCCGAACTGTCCCACCGCTCTGCCAGTTGGATAAAGCAGAACGCCCGAGATGAGGCGTGCGTCCTCCATCAGTCGTCTGAGCGGAGCTGCGACCCAGGCTTCCGCTACAGTCGGATCACTCATGATTGCCTCGGGCTGCGTTCATCATGTCGAGTCTCACTCGTCCCAGGTTGGCGTCAGGAGTGACGATCGTGACGAGTACCACGTCGCGAGCGCCCACGACGCAGATATGACCTTTCTCGGCCTCGAGGCGCATGAAAGCGGGAGTGCCAAGCCGAGCGGCGTCCGACGCGCGGATCACCTTCGAATAAAGATAGGCGCCGAGCGCAGCGGTATGCTTCCGGGGGTCAACGGCTCCCGCGGCCCCGCCCATTAGTGGGCTCGTCTCGACGATCAGCCCGTCGGATGCGCCGACGACCATCGCCGCGATCACGCCGGGGATGTGAGAAAGCGTGGCAACGACCTGACCGAGCGCCTTCATGTGCGCTCCCGCATCCAGTTAATCGCCAATGCGACGGAACGTGAAAGGACGCGGCGAACGAGACCGAGCGGAACGCTGAGCGACGAAGCAAGCAGCACGACCGCGTCGTCCGCGGCGGGAGCAAGAGCGATCGTCGCGGCATCCGTCTCCACCACCACCGCAGTCCAGCCCCCAATGGTCAAGAGTCTCATTGATCTGGACACTTCGGTGCTGACACCGCTTAGCGCCGAGCCAATTTCGCTTGAGATGTCGCGACCGCGCTGGTCGATGTAGCTCCCGGCGAGCGCCGTGCCCGACGAGTCGAGCAGCAACGCGGTCTGCTCCGCATCGCCGATGGCGGTGGCGAACAACATCCGTGCTGCCTCAGACATTTGCTGCATCGTGTTCCTGGGGGGTGATCTCGATCAGACTGGTGCTGAGCATTCCGTAGATGATCTTCGCAACCTCGAACTCGGGAAGCACCAGCCGCTTGGCGATCTCGTGCAGATTCCTCTCGCCATCGATGACGGACAGAACCTCCCATTCTCGGGGCAGCAGATCGATGAACGACTCCGGCCCATCGTCGAGTGGGGCAAGTCGAGGAATGACGCGCGCATCGGGAATCTTGTCCGCCATGCGCGACCACTCGTCGATGCGTCGCGCTCCTTCCATCAACAGCGACTCGGTACTGACTCGGACGGCGATGTCCTTTCGAATCGGGCGAGGCGGTTCTTCGGTAAACGAGAAGAATCCTTCGGACCACGACATCAGATCGAACACCACTGTCTCGATCTGCTGCCGCATGAAGCGATCGATGTCTCGCGGTGTCACAATGCCATGCGCGACGAGGATCTCGCCGACTCTGCGCTTGTCACCAGCGCGCTGCATGGCGGTAGCGCGGGCCAGATCCGCCGGCGTCGCCTTACCCGAGCGCTCGAGAATCGTGCCGAGCAGGTGCGGGTTGCTCTTCATAGTCGCCGCCACGATCGTTCCCGCATCGAAGTACACGCTGCCTTCGTTGTTTCGCTCCGGCGACGTAATGCGAAGAGTTCCAGTCTTCCGGCTCAAGTCGAGGAGCTGGAAAACGTCGTGAATGCCGAGCTCGCGCAGTGGCCCTTCGATCGCCATCAGATCCGCCCTCTCAGCAGCAGTCTGCGGTAGCGAAGCGCTTCGGAATGATTCGGGTCGAAACGCAAGACACGCTCGAACGCTCGCAGCGCATCGCTTTCGCGAGCGAGATCGATGAGGATCTCGCCGAGCGCGATCAGAGCAGCGAAGTGGTATACGTCACGGCGGATCAGCGCAACGATGCGTGGCAGTGCGCTTCGTGAACGGCCAGTGCGGCGGTAGGGTCCAACGAGCTCGACAACGGCTGCGTCGTGATTCGGCGCGGTGACCAAAACAGTTTCCAGTTCTCTGATCGCGCCGGGATCGTCGCCCGCCTTCGCCAGAAGCCGTCCAAGCGAGATCCGCGTCTCTGTCTGACGCTCGTCTATTCCGAGACTGGCGCGATACGCGGCGATCGCTTCGCTCGAATCGCCGAGAGCTGCGTAAAGATCGCCGACTCGCTTGAGGACGTTCGCGTTGCGCGCTTCGCTCTTTTTCAGCCCGAGCAGAATTTCGCGGGCGCCAGGTTTGTCGAAGGATGCCACCCGCGCTTCCGCTGCTAGCAGAAGCAGGTTCACATCGGTGCTGCCAGCCTCAACCAGAGTCTCTGCGTGCGGTCGCGCTTCGTCCGGACGTCCGAGAGCGAGGAGCGAGCGGGCGATGCCTTGCCTGGCGTAAGGGTTGGTTTCCTCCAGCTGGAGAGCACTCCGGTACCGCTCGAGGGCCTCGCCATGAAGCCCCTGGGCGGCAAATCCGTCGCCGGCCAGTACGAGTCCGAGGATCTTGTCTCCACCCCGCGCTAGAACGCGCGCGATTTCGGCCTGAGCGCGGTCGTACAGGCCTTTTGTGATCAGGTCGCGGGCCAGCGAGAATCCCGCCATCGCGCCTTGCGCCGCCGGCGTTAGCCGACGCACCGGTTTCTCGGCGAATAGCTCCGCGATGATTGCGGGATCGAAGTGGAAGTCCGCAACGTGCTCTACCGTTTCGGCTGACTCGGTGATCGGCGGAGCGACCGTCAGCCTGATCTCCTCGTTCGGCAGCTCTATCGCGAGCTCGAGCTTTTGCGGCGTGTACATCGGATCCAGCGCCAGCGCGCGCTTCGTCTCGCGCAGCGCTGCCGCGAAGTCACCCAGATTTGAGAGTGTGAAGCTCATGTTGTAGTGAGCTTCCGCGAAATCAGGATTCGCCTGAATCGCGCGGGCGAACGCATTTCGCGCATCGGCATACTTTTCCAGCTCGACGAGAATGAGCCCAATGCCGTTCCAGGCGACGGGATGCTCGGGCGCCGTGTTCAGCACCTGCCGATATGCTTCGAGTGAGAGCTCGGTGTGTTTTCTTTTGAATAATCCGAGCGCCAGGTTCAGGCGCGCTTCGACCGGCGGGGTGGGCGACTGCAGCGCGCGCCTGAAGGAATTGATCGCGGCCTTGGTGTCGTTTTTGTGCCAGAGGAGGACGCCGAGATTGTTGTGCGCGAACGGATAACTCGAATCGATCTCCAATGCCCGCGTGTAGCTCTCCTCCGCCTCCGCGTGTCTTCCTTCGAGTTGCAGCGCGACTCCGCGTCCGTTCCACGTTTTCGCAGTCGGTGAAAACTCGCGAGCAAATCGATCGGCCGTGGCGATCGCAGCGCCGGTGTTGCGCTGCAACAGGTACAGCTCCAGCATCGCGTGCAACACTTCCGCGTTTGCTTCGGCGCCCTCGATTGCCTTCTCGTATTCGCGAAGCGCTTCCTGGAAATAGCCCTTCTGTCGGAGAGCGCGACCGAGTGTAATGTGCGCGCCGGCGGGCGTCCGCTGCTGTTGACTCGGGGTAGCCTCGTGACGATACGTCTCCAGCGAAAGATTCGCCTGAGCCCTCACCAGCGTCGGATTCAGCATCACAGCTCGCCGATTCGCTTCCGCCGCTTCCTCACTCCGACCGAGGTCTCCGAGTATGAAACCGATCAGATAAAGCGCGTCGGGATTCTCTGGATTGAGCTCGATCGACCGGCGCACCGAGCGCATCGCCTCTTCGTGCAGACCACGGTTGTAAAGAGTTTCGGCCAGCAGGAAATGCAGAACCGAGCTGTCCGGATCGAGCTCGATTGCACGGTGGAAAAGAGTGTGGGCGCGTTCCAAACGGCCGGCGGTTTTCTCGGCGATCCCGCTCTGAACGAGCGCCTCGAGATCGTCCGGGTTGCTTCTTAGCCGCTGTTCCAGCTCCTGAAGCCGTCGCTCGACGATGCCACTCTCGCCGTATGCGATCTCGAGATTGCGCCGCGCAACGCCCATGCGCTCGTCGAGCGCGAGCGCCCGCGAGAACGAGACGATTGCCTCGTCGGTCAGGCCCTTCCGAAAGTAGAGTACGCCGAGGTTGTTGTATGCGCCCGCGTCGGACGGATCGATTCGGCGGGCGAACGATCGCAGAATATCAATCTCACCGCCGTGCGCGGCTGCCGACGGGCGGGCAGTTGCCGCAGCGCTCATGGGCTACTCTACGCGCACCGCGCGAAAGATGGCGTCGAATGCCTGCGGGTCGGGAACGAGGAGGAAGAACCCGTGCAGGCTCTCTGTCGGCTCCTCGAGAAAGAATTCTGTTTCCACGCAAAGAATCGGCGAGTCGACACGCGGCGCGTGATCACCGAGCGTACGAAGGGCCTCACCGGTGTCTCCAGTGTGAAGATGCGGGGGCGAGAGCATTAGACGCATGTCGAGGAATTCACTGAGCGCGGTCAGATAAGCGCCGGCGAGAATGTTGCCCGCTTCGTTCAGTGCGGATTGTTCGAGCTGACCAAGATTCGGGGAAGTGCCCCGCTTTCGCCGCAGCATCCGCTCCGCCAATCTGAGCCCCGCCGGTATCGCGAGCAGGAAAACAGTCTGACCGCTAATGTCTCCGCTCATCGCCATCTGGACCGCGACGATCTCGACTCCAGGGGCGATCTCGGGCACAAAATCACCAGGCGGAACGATGTTGACCATCGGGACGCTGATCATGATTCGAGTTGCGGTCAGCGTAGAAAGGGCGGTCGCCGCGTGACCCGCGCCGATGTTGGCCACCTCGCGCAGCGCGTCGAGACGCGCAATGCTGAGTAGAGTCGTGCTGCTCTCGCCGGCTGGCGTGTTGCGGGGATTAATCATGTCAGAGGAGACTGGAGGCGTCCACGATGAGCGCAGGCGATCCATCGCCAAGAATGGTCGCGCCGCTGAAGAGAGTCTTGCTGCCGTTCACGCCGTCGAATTGCTTGACGACGATCTCCTGCTGACCAACGAACTCGTCTACGATGAGTGCTGCGCGCCGTTCCGCGAGCTCGACGAGGACTACCTGGCCGCTAGCCGCGTTGGGCGGATCCGGCAGCCCGACGCGCTCTCTAAGCCAGATCGCTGGAAACAAATCGTCGCGGATGGCGACGACCTGCCTTCCCTTTGACTCGAACAGCATTGGTTGCGAGAGGCTGAAAGTTTCGAGTACGTGCGTCAGAGGGATGGCATAAACTTCCTGATCGACCTTCGCCAACAGAGCCCGCGATATCGCAAGCGTGAGAGGAAGACGCATGCTGACGCTCGTACCGAGACCAGCGTCGGTATGCACCTCGAGTGAGCCCCCCAGGGCGCGCACGCGATTGGCGACGATATCGAAGCCGACGCCACGTCCCGAGATCTCGGTGACTTTCTCGGCGGTTGAGAACCCCGGTCGTGATATGATCGCGACGAGCTCTTGCTCGGAGAGCGTTGTCGTGTCCTGGTCGACGAGACCAAGCTTCTTTGCCCGCGGCAGCACTCGCGACTGGTCGATTCCCCGGCCGTCATCTGTCACTCGAATGAGAACTGTCGCGCGGTCACGCTCCGCCGTGAGAATCAGAGTTGCGATACGCGGCTTGCCGGCGCTTTCACGCTCGCCGGGTATCTCGATGCCGTGATCGAGCGAATTCCGCAATAGGTGCAGCACCGGCTCGCCCATCTCATCAAGCATCGATCGATCGAGCTCGATCTCCCGGCCCTCGATCTTGAATTCGACTTCCTTTCCAAGGGCGCGCGCTGTATCACGTACAACGCGCGGAAAGCGCTCGAAGACCTGCCAGACGGGAACCATCCGGCTCGTCATGATCTCGTTCTGGAGGTTCGCCAGAATCTGAGACGCGCGCAGCGTCGCCTCGAGCAGCGATTGGTCGCCGATCTGCTCGGCGATCTTCGCGATGCGATCGCGCGCAATTACCAGCTCGCCCACGACGGTCATCAAAGTGTCGAGGCGCTTGGAATCCACGCGGATGTGGCGCGGGGCTTTCTGAGGCGATCCGGGTGATGAAGCTGGTTCCCTCTTGTCGGGCGTCGTGATGGCAAACTCGGACGTGAAAGTCTGTGGAGTCTCCTCGCTCGCTGCCTGCTGGATGCGCGCGATGATGGCTTTCACGTCGAGTTGTTGCGGCGTCGAAGCGGTTGCCAAGTCCACCGCTTGCTCGAGAGCGTCAACGCTGGCGAACAGCGTGTCGATTATCGGCCGCGTCACAGCGATCGTACCATTTCTGACCTTGTCGAGGAGACTCTCGAGCTCGTGAGAAAGCTCGCCGACGGAGGTGTAACCCATCGCGGCTCCCATACCCTTCATGGTGTGAACCGAGCGGAATAGACGGGCAATGGCGGTATCGCTTCCGCCACGCTCCAGTTCGAGGAGCGCGCTATTGATCTCCGTGAGGTGTTCGCGACTCTCGGAGAGAAAAAGCTTCGCGTAGCGCCCGGTATCCACCTAGGCGAGTACCCGCTGCACCGCTTCGAGAACGCGGCTGGGCTGGAAGGGCTTGACCACGAAATCGCGTGCCCCGGCTTGAAGCGCTTCCTGAACGAGGGCCTGCTGTCCCATCGCGCTGCACATGAGGATCCGAGCGGCAGGGTCCATCTGGGTGATCTGCTTCACCGCCTCGATCCCGCCCATCTCCGGCATGATGATGTCCATCGTCACCAGATCCGGTTTCAGCTGCTTGTATTTCTCGACAGCTTGCTTGCCGTTTTCTGCTTCTCCGACCACAGTGAACCCTGCCTGGGACAAGATGTCGCTTACCATCGTCCGCATGAACACGGCGTCGTCACATACCAACACGGTACTGCTCACCCTACCTCCCTTGTCCGATGACTTGCTGAACTACGGTCTTGATGTCGAGCACAAGAACTCGCTTCCCCTCGATTTCGACTGCTCCAGTTACGGCTCCCGGAAGTGGAAGCTCCGTCCCATCCGCGGTCGCGAACTGATCGATTGGCACGTCATGAAGGTCGCGAACGTCATCGACGCCGATTCCGATCCACCGGTCGAAATAGTCGACCAGCAGAATCAGCCCTTCCGCACGTGAGTACGCGGGTTTGCCGAGCGCGGTACCTCCATCGATGACCGTCACGATCGTTCCGCGAAGATTGATGAGGCCGCAAACTGTGTCGGGAGCGCCCGGCAGCCGGGTCATCGGCTGTGTCGGCACGATCTCGCGAAAGGAGTCCATGTCGCACGCGAAAGCGCTGCTGCCAAGGTCGAACACCAGCAGCCGCCGAGTCGGCACATGCGGCTGTTCCTCGGCAACCTGATCGGGGGGCGCCGGCGGAAGCGCGAGGGCATCACTCATAGAATCGCAAAACGGTCAGCGGATCGACGTTCTCTGGCAGCCGATGCTCACCCGCAATGACGGAGAGTGAGCGGCGCAAATCCGCCGGAAGCGGAGAACGGAAATCGAGCGGCTCGCCGGTCACGGGATGTTTGAACGCGAGCCAGGCTGCGTGCAGGAAGTGCCGTTTGGGAGGAAGTCCGGCCACACGACGTCCTCCGCCCCCTCCATACACGTCATCGCCCATGACAGGATGGCCGATAGACGCGAGATGAACGCGGATTTGGTGAGTCCGTCCGGAATGGAGATGGGCACGAAGAAAATCCCCCGCATCGAACCGAGCAAGGCGTATGAGGTCGGTCTTGGCCGGCCGACCCTTATTGACGATTGCCATGCGCTTCCGGTCTCGCGGATCGCGGGCAATTGGCTTGTCGATCGTGAGGGTGTCAGAAGACAGGTGACCCCAGATCATGAGTGCATAACGACGTACCACCCGCCGCGAAGCGATTGCCGCGCTCAAAAGCCGGTGCGCCCGGTCGGTTTTTGCCACGATCAGAAGTCCAGACGTCTCCTTGTCGAGACGATGAACCATTCCAGCTCGTTCGGGATCGCCCTCCATTGACAGACCGTCCTCACCAGCGCGTCCCAACAGCGCATTCACCAGCGTCCCGGTCCAATTTCCGGGCGCAGGATGAACGACCATTCCGGCCGGCTTGTCCACGACGAGTAGGGACTCGTCCTCATAAACGACGCTGATCGGAATGTCCTCGCCCGAGACGATGCGTTTCTGCACTTTGGGGATCTCGACGCGTACTACTTCGCCCCTCTCAGGCCGGTAGCTGGCTTTCTCACGGCGACCGTTCACCATTACGTGCCCTTGCGCTATCAGCGTCGCCGCCTGAGTACGCGACAAGTCGGCGTGGTGGGCAATAAAGAGGTCGAGGCGGACATTGCTGTCCGCCTCGACCGAAAACTCTTTGATGTCGCTCAGAGGTTAGCTCTCCGCGGGCGTGTCCGAAACTGGAGTGGCAGCCACGACGGGCCCAGAAGATCGTTCTTCCCCCCAAAGGACCCATGCAAGCAGAAATGCGCCAACGCTCACGGCCATGTCAGCAACGTTGAAGGTTGGCCAGCGCAGGTCGCCCACCCCGACGTCGATGAAGTCCACGACACCTGTCGCTGAGCGCACGCGGTCGATGAGATTCCCGACGGCGCCTCCGCAAACGAGACCTAGCGCTATTGTGCGCAGAAGATCGCCCTGTCGGGTAGCCTGGTAAAGTCGCGCCAGAATTATGAGCGCGCCCGCCGTGAGCGCCATGAATATCCAGCGCGAATAGATGCCGAGGTTCAGTCCGAACGCCGCACCCGGGTTGTAAACGAGTGTCAGCCGCAGATGGTTCCCAAGGATCTCATGCGGGACGTGCTGGGGAGCCAACATCGCAGCGGCGGTCAGTTTGGTAACCAGATCGAGCGCAACAACCGCGATCAGAGTCCCCCAGAACAGGGGCGCGTTAGGCTTGGCGCTTTCCATCTTCTTCGCGCTGCTTGCACTCAATGCAATACCTGGCGTGCGGCAGCGCGTCGAGACGCTCGAAGCTGATCTCTCGCCCGCAATTGTGGCACTTTCCGAACTGCTCCGGATTGCGATATAGCCGTCGCAACGCCTCGTCTATGTGCCAGAGGAAGCGGCCCTCCTGGCTGGCGAATAGAAACGCTTTTTCGCGCTCCATCGCATCGGTGCCCTGATCGGCCATGTGGAATGAGTATGCGCTCAGATCGCCGTCGGCGCCCTGCGGCGTGGATCCGAAAGTCTCGTCGTAGTGGCCGAGCTCCTTGAGGACTCGTTTCCTTTCTTCCAGGAGACGCTTCTCAAAGTGTTGCAAACTCTTTTTTGTCATTGACTTGGGTTTTTTGCTCGCTGCTGTTGCCATTTCTAACCAACCCTCTCCAAGGCGACTTCCACGTTCTGCCCATCAAGGTCGAACGTGTGCGTCGCGTATTTTCCGTCGATTCGCTCGCCGACTATGACCTTCACCGCGAGTACTTCGGCGGCGATCCATTTCTGGAAGGCCGTCACTGCTTCCTGAATCTCCGCACTACCACCAACAAAAAGCGTGATGCGATCGCTGACTGCGAAACCCAATTCTTTCCGCAAACGCTGAACGCGGCTCACGATTTCTCGCGCGATTCCCTCGAGCCGGAGCTCACGCGTTACAACCGGATCGAGGGCGGCAAAATAGCCACCTTCCTCCTTCACCACCATATCGCCCGAAGCCGTGCGCACGATCGTAAGATCCTCGGCGCTAAGCTCCGTCGACTCATTGCCCATTGAAACGTACAAGGGCTTACCCGTCTCGAATTCTCTCAGTGCCTCGCTACTCAAAGCCTGAACCGCCTCGGCGGCGAGGGGGGTCTCCTTTCCGAATTTCTTGCCGAGCGACCGAAAATTCGGCCGAGCCTTTAAAGTTACTAGATCGTCGGCGCTGGAGATGAATTGGATCTTCTTAAGGTTGAGCTCTGCGGCCAGGAGGGGGCTTAGTTCCTCCAACATTGTGCCGGCGCCCTTCGAGCTCACATGGAGGGGCACCACGCAAATCATTCGGCCAAGCGGCTGGCGAACCTTGACGCCTGCGTCCTCGCGCGCAGCACGACCGAGGGTGGCAAGCGTTCGGATATGACCCATTGCACGCTCCAGGTCGACATCGATTGCTCCCGGAGTTGCGCGCGCGAATGGAGTAAGGTGTACGGATCCTCCTGTGAGCTCGCGATGCACCCAATCCGTAATGAAGGGGGTGAAGGGAGCGAGGAGCCGACATGTAACGGCGATTACCTCGTGAAGCGTTGCGAATGCGGCCCGATTGTCCTCGCCGTCGACCTCGTAGAAGCGGTGGCGACTTTGGCGCACGTACCACTTCGAGACGTCCTCGTCGAAAAAAACCATCACAGCCTTTGCGGCGTTGGTAGCCTCGTACCGACTGAGTAGGTCGTCCGCTTCGTGCTCGACGCTCGCGAGTCGAGACAAAACCCATCGATCCAGCAGCGGCCGGTCCTGAGGAAGGGGGTCATTAGCGGATGGCCACCACCCGAAGTTCGCGTACTCCGCAAAAATCCCGGTATAGACGTTCTTGAAGGTGAGGAGAAAGCGGCCCGCCGTATCGCGAATGCCTGCTTCGTCAAAGCGCCGTGGAGTCCAGAGCTGACTCGACGTCGTGAGAAATAGGCGAACGGCGTCGGCACCGTAGCGCGGAATTACCGATTCGGGATCGATGATGTTCCCGAGCCGCTTCGACATTTTCTGGCCTTCGGCGTCGAGAACGAGGTCGTTCACCACAACCGCCCGGTACGGCGCAGTGTCAGTGATCTCCGGATTGTGCGCTTCGTGCGCCAGCAGATTTTTCGGCAGCGCATCACCGAGACCGGTCGCGATTGCAAGGAGCGAGTAAAACCACCCGCGTGTCTGGTCGATTCCTTCGGCGATAAAGTCCGCCGGATAATAGCGCTCGAACTTCTCACGGTTCTCGAACGGAAAATGCCACTGGGCGAACGGCATCGAACCGGAGTCGAACCAGGCATCGATCACCTCCGGAGTACGCTTCATCGTGCCGCCGCAATGACACTGCAGGGTGTAGCGATCGATGAACGGCTTGTGTGGATCGAAGTCGTCGCCGAGCGACGCTCCTGAGCGCTCGGAAAGCTCGGCGTAACCGCCGATAGCTTCCGCGTGCGTGTCGTTGCGGTCACACACCCAAATCGGAAGTGGAGTGCCCCAGTACCGGTCGCGGGAGACGGCCCAATCGATGTTGTTGGTCAGCCACTCCCCAAACCGTCCGGCTCCCACCTCGGGTGGATGCCAATCGACGCGCGAGTTGCGCACGAGCATCGCATCCTTGAACTCAGTGGTGCGAATGAACCACGAGGTGCGCGCGTAGTAGAGTAGCGGCGTCTCGCAGCGCCAACAGTGAGGGTATGCGTGCTCGAACAACGTCGACTTCCAGAGGACTCCGCGCTTCTTGAGCTCGTCGAGAATTACTGCGTCGGCGTCCTTGACGAACATTCCACCAACCAGCGGCATGTCGGCGGGAAACTCTCCGCGAAGATTCACGGGCTGCAAGAACGCCAATCTGTGACGCTGCCCCGCTGCGTAGTCGTCGGCGCCGAAGGCCGGGGCCATGTGCACGACACCCGTTCCCTCCTCAGCGGAAACGAACGACTCGCCGATTATTACCTCGTGCTCGCCCTGTTTGTACTCCACCCAATCGAGCGGACGCTTGTAGCGTTTTCCGACGAGAGCGTTGCCGCGGAACGATCGCACCGTCTCCCAGCGGGCGGCGAAATCGTCACCCAGCACCGCGGCTGCGCGATTGATCGCGATGATGATCGTCTCGCCGGCGTCGGCTTTCTTTTTCCGGAGCTCCACATATTCGAGCGTCGGATTGACTGCCAGTGCAACGTTCGAGACGAGCGTCCACGGGGTAGTCGTCCAGACAAGGATGCGGCGACGCCCGCTAGTGCCCTTTTCAGCGACGAGATCCAGGCCGACGTAGGCGCTCGGGTCCTTCACATCCTTGTAGCCCTGGGCTACCTCGTGGCTCGAGAGAGTCGTTCCACAACGCGCGCAGTACGGCAGCACTTTGTGTCCCCTGTAGAGGCGGCCGCGACGGAACAACGTCGCGAGCGCCCACCAGACGCTCTCGATGTAATCGTTGGTGTAGGTGACGTACGGATCACTGTAGTCGAGCCAGTAACCGATTCGCTCGCTCAGCTCCTCCCAATCACTTCTGTAGCGCCAAACGCTCTCTCGACACATCTCGTTGAAGCGCTCGACGCCGATCGTCTCGATCTGCTGTTTTGCGGTTCGGATTCCGAAATCTGTCTCGATCTTTTTTTCAACTTCGATTTCGACGGGAAGACCGTGGGTGTCCCAGCCTGCCTTGCGCGCGACATGATTCCCGCGCATCGCGCGATATCGGCAGAAGAGATCCTTCACCGTGCGCGAGAAGACGTGATGAATTCCGGGGCGGCCGTTGGCTGTCGGTGGACCCTCGAAGAAGACGAACTCCGGCTTCCCCTCGCTTTGCGCGAGAGTCTGCTGGAAGAGTTTCTCCTCTTTCCAGCGCGAGAGCATTTCCCTCTCCAGTTCGTCGGGCGAGCGATCGGTCGGCAGCAGGCGGAAACGTCTGCCCTTCTCGTCTCCCGGTCCCCCTCCGCTTCCCCCCGCCGCTGTCGGCACGGGGCGGACTGCAGTCATTCTCTCTTCGATCCGGAGGAGTTGGAGCCCGCTCCCCTGAGAGTGCTCGCCACAACCTGGGAATCGGAAGCCTCCACTTCAGACAGCTGGCGCGCGATCAGGGTTCGCATCTGAGCGAGATACGTTCGACGCGATCGATCGAGGCTGTCCAGCTCCTCTTCCATACGCCGCACATCGGCTTTGGCTGCTTCGATGATGCGCTCGCCCTCGGCTTGTGCCTCGCGCAGAATGAGTTGCGCTTCACGCTCAGCCTGCTCCCGAACCTCGCCGCGAAGCTGCTGCGCCGCGATGAGTGCGTCGTTCAGCGCCTTGTCGCGCTCGCGAAATGCGCGGAGCTGCTCGTGGAAGCTTCTCGCCTTGGCGTCGAGGTCCTGATTGATTCGCGTGAGCCGCTCCATCTCTTCGGCGACCTGATCTCTGAACTGATCGACGCGAGCGGGATTGTAGCCACGCAGCGCCCGGCCGAAGTCGTACCGCCGCACGTCGAGTGGTGTAAGATGAAATGCTTCGTCGATCATTTAGCCCTCGCTCCGAAGAGGGTGGTCCCGAGCCGCACAATTGTCGCGCCTTCTTCTACAGCGATCTCGTAGTCGTTCGACATCCCCATCGACAGCTCCTCAGCCGGATGTCCGGCCTCCACTAGTGCTTCGCGCGCTTCGCGAGCCTCGGCGAATGTGCGGTGAAGCTGAGATTCCGTCGCGGTAAAGCTAGCCATTGTCATCACTCCCCGAACTCTGATCCCCGCGAGCGAGACGAATCGCTCAGCCTCGGGCAGAAGATCGGAAAGAGTGTAGCCGCCCTTAGAGGTCTCTCCCGAAAGATTCAGCTCGATCAACACATCGACCGCTCGACCGCGGTCGAGCCCGAACGCGCACACCGCGTCGGCCAGCCGCGGACTATCGAGCGAGTGCAGCAACACGAATTGCTCCAACGCCTTCACTTTGTTCCTCTGAAGATGACCTATAAGATGCCAACGAACGGGCACTTCGACGCGGGCCATCTTCTTCAACGCTTCCTGAACTTTGTTCTCGCCGATGTCCCGCAGACCGGCTTCGTACGCCGCTTGAACGACGTCGGGGCCGTGGGTCTTCGTGACTGCGACGAGTTTGACTTTCTGCCCGTGGCCACCCCGCGCCGCAGCCGCGTCGATTCTGGCCCGTACGTCGGCTACGCGCTCAGCCAGGCCCGGAAAAGCCATAACTGTTGAATTTAGCCGCGGAGCGGTCGCCGTTCAATTCAGCGCACGGGTGCGACGCAAATCACGCGGGCCAGCCTCGGGAGTCCTCTTATCCATCCCGCGGGTCGGCGATCGAGATCTGTAACTGCGCCCGCTCTTCGCCCGTGCGCGCTGCGTCGCGCGGCAAGCTTAACACGGGAAAGCCGAGCGAAGCTCGGCGCGCTCCCGCGCTGATGGAGTTCGCGGCTGTACCCGCAGCGCCGCCCGCCGCTGCAGTTAGTGAATCACTGGGAAGGAGGGTGAGGGTGTCCTCGTAGGCAGCGCCTCGCGTAGCAAGAGACTCGCGGAGAATAGTGCACGAGCCTATCACGCCTAGTGGCGCGAGCGAGGCTCGCAGCGTGTAAGCGAGTTACGGGTGCCCGCGAAGCGGGCAGATGAAGAGGACACCCTCGCCCGACTGACCGGCGATGGAGCCAGAAGCGTTATCGCTGGCGAAGAGTTATTCTCGGCGCATGCCGAGGTTTCGTCCCAGTTTCACGAGCACGCCTTCATCCGGACCTTTCACTGCTACTTCGACGTTGCCGGCGTACGCGCTTCCGGTAATGCGCAGTGTTTTTTCGCGATTTGCAGCCGCCGGATTTGCCGGCCCATGGTACTTGAGCGTGAAGGAGCCGAGCAGACCACCGCCGTCGCACTCGACTGCAATCTCGGGCGGGACAGTGATTTCGACATTGCCGAGGACCGAGACAGCCTCGATCACCGAGAGGCCGTAGCCAATTTCAGCTTCGCGCAGGTCTATCTCGACGTTTCCCATCACCGCGAGCGCCCGGAATTTCCGCGGCAGATGCCACCGCCCATTTCGCTCGTTGCTGCTGAGAAATGATACGACGCCAGACATCGACTGCGACCGAGGCACCAGCTGTTCACTCTGACTTGGATGCTGATCGCTCGCCTGGCTTCGATGCGCGTCGAGCGGATCGGTGAGTCGATAATCTTCTGCTTTGAAGTCAGCCATGTCAGGTCAACGAAAACGTGCGCTCATCGACACTACGGGACGGCACCCGAAATGGTTTAGGCCGAGCGTCCGAAAAGACGGCCGAGGAGCCGAACGATATTCTGCATGTTACGGCTGATGTCATTGAACATCACCGTGACGAAAAGAAGACCGATGATCAGAAGGCCGCCTCTTAGAATACGCTCGCGGGTCTGCGTGCTGAACGCGCTCCCCTTGATGGTCTCGGCGACGTTGAGAAGAATTTGGCCGCCGTCCAGGATTGGAATGGGAAGCAGATTGAACACGGCGACGTTGATGCTGATGAACGCGACGAGGAGCAGCAGAGTTTCTATCCCGCCCCGCGCGGCCTGATACGAGACCTGCGCGATCGCAATCGGTCCACCGAGGTCGGAAACTCCGACACCGTGCGCGAGAGCCCCCAGCGCTGCGAAAACCCTGCTGCCATTGTCTATCGTGAGATGCCACGCCTCGGTGAATGCCTGGTCCACGGAGATCGGTGTGAAGCCTTCGGTCGCCATCATTCCGATTCTACCGAGGGGTCGCTTGACCCCAGTGCGAGGATCGGGAACCACTTCCGCGGCGGGAGTTACGCGTACGCGAAGCATCTCGCCGTGTCTGATTATGCCAAGCTCCAGTGGACGCCCTGCTGATGCACCAATGCTATCGAGGAGTGTCTCCCAGCTCTCGAGTGGCCGGCCGTTGAGCGTGGCGATGCTGTCTCCGGCCTGAATTCCCGCGAGGGCCGCCGGCTTGCCTGGATTGACGACGGCGGCGACCGGAATGGGAGTCGGAATTCCCGAGTGCAGCAACAGACCGACGTAGATCCCGTATGCGAGCAGGGCGTTCATCGTGACGCCGGCGAGCATGATGAAGAGTCGCGCCGGGAGCGGCTTGGACTCAAACCAGCGCGATTCGGGAATCGGTTTTGGGCCGAACGGTATCATCGCGTTCGGATCGAATCCGTCCTTTGGGTTGCCTGCTCTAACCGCCGAATTCTCGCTGCCTCCCTCAAGAAACGCGGTTGCTTCGTCTTCCCGCGAAGCCATTCGTACGTATCCGCCAAGCGGCAAGGCGGCAAGTACATATTCGGTCTCGCCGAATCGCCTTTTCAGCAACGATGGCCCGAATCCGATCGAGAAGCGCGGAGCGTAGACTCCGGTAAGCTTGGCGGCGATGAAGTGTCCAAGCTCGTGTACGAATACGACGAGACCGAAAACAATGATCGGCGCGAGCCAGCTTAGCACTTGAACATCTCCCTCACGTGGCGTCGTGCAGCGGCGTCGGCGTCCAGCAGTTGTTCGCGCGTCCTCGCGGGCAGGTCGCTGAGTTTATCGAGCGCAGATGAGATCGCGCGCGGAATATCAGCAAAGCCAATCTTGCCGGCGAGAAACGCCGCCACCGCGCACTCATTCGCGGCGTTGAACACGGCTGGAGCAGCACCTCCTGCTACTCCAGCGGCAATGCCCAGCCGGAGAGCGGGGAAACGCGCGTGATCCACAGACTCGTAAGTCATCGGAGACAGGCGAACAGGGTCGAACGCTGGCACACCATCGTCGGGAACGCGTTCAGGATGCGTCAGCGCGTAGAGCACCGGTAGCTCCATCGTCGGAACACTCATCTGCGCGACGACGCTGCCATCGATGAACTCGACGAATGAATGGACCACGCTCTGCGGATGAACCACGACGTCGATGTTCTCGTATGCAAGCCCGAACAAGAAATGTGCTTCGATTACCTCGAGCGCTTTGTTGGCGAGGGTCGCGCTGTCGATGGTGATCTTGCGCCCCATACGCCAGGTTGGATGTCGCAGTGCATCATCCACCGTCGCCGCCGCGAGTCGCTCAACGCTCCAGTCACGGAACGGCCCTCCGGAAGCCGTGAGCACGACTCGACGAACCTGCGACGTCGGATGTCCAGTAATGCACTGGAGAATCGCGCTGTGCTCGCTGTCGACAGGCACGACTTCGCCAAACCCCTCGGCGCATGCGTCTCTCACCAGATCACCGGCGATGACGAGGGTCTCCTTATTGGCGAGCGCGACACGCTTTCCTCCGTGCAGTGCAGCAAGCGTGGCGTCCAGTCCGGCCGCGCCGACGATTGCGTTGAGCACGATATCGACGTCATCGCGAGTGGCCGCAGCAATCAACGCGTCAGTTCCGCTCTTCCAGGCTTCGTCCGCGTCCGCCTGTGATTCCACCATTCCCACGAACGCCGGTGAGAACTTCCGCGCCTGTTCCTTCAGCAGGGCGCCATTGCTGTTTGCCGTGAGAGCATTGACGCGGAATCGGTCGCGCTGCCTGTCAAGCACGCGCAGCGCCGTCGTACCAATCGACCCCGTCGAGCCCAACACCGCCACCCCTTTGGGTGCGGCAGTGCGCGTCATTGGGGTACGGGCAGCAGCAATCGGCCCAGCAGCAGAAATGCGATCGGCATCACGAACAGCAGACTGTCGAACCGATCGAGGATTCCACCATGTCCAGGGATGATCCGCGAGCTGTCCTTCAACCCGGCTTCGCGCTTCAGCAAAGACTCGGCGAGATCTCCGGTCTGCGCCGCTACACTCACCACAATGGCAAAGAGCACCGCGCCCTGAATCGTGAGGCCGAGCTGCGAGTAGGGCATTAGTATGAATCGCACGTAGAGCAGGCAAATGACAATAGCCAGACCGAGCCCACCGACGGCACCCTCGACTGTTTTTCCAGGGCTAATCGATGGAATTAGCTTCTTCCGCCCGAATGCCCGCCCGAACGTGAAGGCGCCTACATCGGTAGCCCATGTCAGGCCCACGGCGTAGTCGTGGTAGCGAAGCGCATAGACGTACGAAAAAAGTCCGGCATAGAGCACTCCGAACGCAGTGATCGCGACTGATGACAGCGGCTTGCCCGAGGGGCCACGCAACCAGATCGTGCTCGCGAACAATACCAGAATCATCGCTACGATCGCGGTGAGGGTCAGCGTATATACACCCCGTCGCTGCGCGTGAATCGCTATCGGCAGCAGGGCGGCCAACGCGATTCCGGCCGGCTCCAGGGGAAATGCCCCTGTCTCTCGCGCAATTCGGAATAGCTCCCAAGCCGCCAGTGCCGAGAGCACCGAGAGAAGAATCGCGAGCGCCCAGTCGCCAAAGTACACGATCGCGATACTCGCGGGCGCGGCAATCACCGCGAAAATGATGCGCCGTGTCAGCTCCGACACGGGCTAGACTTCCATGATATCTGCTTCTTTTCCCTTCAACAACTCATCGATCTTGCTGATGTAGTCGTCGTGCATTCTCTGAAGCTCTTTCTCGGCCCGCTTTTGCTCGTCTTCCGACGTTTTCTCCAGCTTCTTCAGCTGATCGCGCGCGGCTGTCCTGGCGTGCCTGATGCCGATCCTGGCTTCTTCAGCAAGTTTGTGAACGACCTTTACCAGCTCCTTTCTCCGCTGTTCGTTGAGCGAGGGAAGCGGCACTCGGATGATCCCGGACTGCGTCTGCGGGTTGAGTCCCAGGTCAGACTCGCGCAGCGCCTTCTCTATCGCCGAGACCAGACCTTTGTCCCATGGGGTCACGGTGAGGAGCCGCGGCTCGGGCGCCGAGATGCTGCCAACCTGGTTGATCGGCATCTGCTGCCCATACGCCTCGACGCGAATGGTGTCGAGAAGGTTTACCGTGGCCTTTCCGCTTCGAATCGACGCGAGCTCGCGCTTCGACGCCTCGAACGATTTCTCCATCGCGGTCCGGCAGTCCTTCGTGATCTGAGGAATTGTCGTCATTGTACGATCGTTCCGACGCGCTCACCCAGCAGCGCCTTCGCAACCTCTCCGTGACGGTGAATGTTCAGGACGATGATCGGGAGCTTGTTTTCCTTGCACAGTGTAATGGCCGTCTGGTCCATCACCTCGAGCTCGTTGACCATGACATCGCGGTAACTGATCGACTCGTAGCGCTTAGCGTCCGGATCGCGCTTGGGATCCGCAGTATAAACTCCATCGACGCTGGTTGCTTTGACGATGACGTCGGCGTGAATCTGGATGGCGCGTAGTGCCGCGGCGGTGTCGGTCGAAAAGTATGGATTACCAGTGCCCGCAGCGAAAATGACGACGCGCCCTTTCTCGAAATGACGCATTGCGCGCCGCCTGATGAACGGCTCGGCAATCGATTCCATCGCGATCGCAGTCATTACTCGAGTCTCGAGCTCGGCTTTTTCGAGCACATCCTGGAGGGCGA
>WNGL01001164.1_pt1 | contig 41085 bp, 31 predicted proteins | sample 5400591 | NCBI WGS metagenome assembly WNGL01 (sample SAMN13153377, study PRJNA577476) | soil metagenome | isolation source: 80 cm soil or saprolite under Garry oak tree replicate 1 | place: USA:California | collected 2016-06-15
TCACCAGGCACGGCGAATGGATCTCTCCGGTCACCACGCCCTTGGGATGAATCTCCACGCGCCCTTTGGCGAAGATCACTCCGTCAAACCGCCCGGCAATCACCACGTGATTGCCCTCGATCTGCCCTTCGACCTTGGCATTCTCTCCCAGGATCAGGCTTTGCTCGGAGATGATGTTTCCCTTCACCTGGCCGTTCAGCCGGAACGTTCCCGAAAGCTGCAGCGTCCCTTCCAGCGACACGCCCTGGTCAAAAAAACCCGTCCATTCATCGCTGGCGCTGACGTTGCCCGCGCCCTTGCTTCCCCCCGACCACTTCCACGCCATGGCTTCCCCCAATGCCGGTAAAGATGAACCTCCAATCTACCGCAGCGCGCCGTTTAGTCAAAGCGCCCCGCCGCGCCTCGTGCCCAATCGGAAATCAGACTGCTGGAGGCCCCACCGTTTCTCGCGTCCCACCCTTGCATTGTCACGGAGCCTGCCCTGCTTGCCCTGAAGAATTCCATGAAGGGAGCGAAGCCGAGGGAGCGGAGCGGCAGCGCAGTCGAGGAATCTCTCTGCGTCCTCCGCGCCTCTGCGTTTAGCTCTCTTCTGGTCATGGAGCCTGCCCTGCTTGCCCTGAAGGGTTCCATGAAGGGAGCGTAGCCGATGCCGGGAACATCCCTGATCCAAAATTAGGGTATGTACCCGATTGGAAATCTCGAAATAACCTATATACACGCTACAACGAAGTTTCAGAGCGGAGGCTCCTTTGCTCCTGCTGCTCTCCCACCCGATCCCCGGAGCCTCCCGCTCCCTCTCCCCCGCGTTAACTCCCCGATGAGTTTTTGGTGACCTTAATTTACCCCTTGACATTAACGCGGCGGAATTATCGCCGGAGGCGTCATCACCGAATACCTCTACGATCAATTCGGCCACGTCGCCACCGAATACAATAACGCGTGCTCGTCCTCTCCCTGTTGGGCTAGCTCGTGGCGCAATACAAGAACGGCACCACCTACTTCGTGCACAAGGACCATCTCGGCTTGACCCGCCTCGTTACCGGCATAGATCAATCCGGCATACATTGGCCGGTCCATTGACCCACAAAAGAGAGCCCGGCAGTTACGCCGGGCTCTCCCTCTCCTCGCCCACTTAGGGCTTATTACGGGTGAGCCGAGTCGGCGTGCGCCTCGCCCACTATGACATCCGCGCCTTGGGGAACGCCCAAAGCATTGGGGTTGTCAACGATCACATGGATTGCGCGCACCCATATACCGCTGCTGGTGGTGCCAGAACACGGTAGAGCGCCGCCGCCATCGCAGGTTTGCTCGTTGAGGGTGACCGAGCCGATCCCCGGCAACAGGATAGTCGTGTTGGGCGGAGGATTGTCGCTCACCGACATGCCTCCGACTGAGAGTCCAAGCAGACTCGTGCCCTGCGGGTCGGATGAGGACTTGCCGCCACCCGAGACGCTGTTGGCTTGCGAAGTGATTGCGCTGGCGAACACCGTACACACCCCGGCCACGGGCAGCGCGCACACATTTTGCGCCTTCGCGAAACTCGACGAGTTGCTGCTGGAGCTGACTACCGTACCGGCACTGTCGCTCACCGAGGTTCCGCCGCTCACCGACGAGGTAGATAGCTGGTCTAAGTCCTGATGATCGTGCCCGCCCTGCGGCGGAATGCTCACGAAGCCAACTATCACGGGTAGTTCCGACGGATTGGTCTGCTCATTGACGATCGTGGCATTCCCGCTCACCGTTCCGGCCAGCGAGGGACATCCAGCGGGCTGCGGGAAGTCGGCGTGTGCCTGGGCATGCGACACTACCACATCAATAGCATCGCCGGTCAGCGCCAGGCTAGTGATATGAACCCTGATCATGTTGACCGTTAGGTCGGCGGCGAAAGTCCCGCCAGCGAGCTGGCCGGAGGCAGGCTGGGAACTAGACCCTATCTCCTCGAAGAGTTTGACAAAACTGCCGGCTCCGAACTGGGCCGCGGGCAGGTCTATCGTTGTGTTGGAGTTGACGTTATTCACCTGCGTGCCGTTAACGACGAGGTTGTTGAAGGCCGATCCCGCTGAGCTGAAAGAAGAGTTGAAAGCAGAGGCTTGTGCGGTAGCCACTCCCCGCACCACGTCTGCAGTCACCAGTCCTCCCACGAGGTTGACCCCGGCCGACTCGGCAACACCGGTATCCGTCGCGGAGTTCGTTGTCGGGTCAACCGTGCTTGTGCTCGACGCGCTAAGCACGTTGGCCTTCAGGACAGCGCCGCCGGGAGGCGGGACCGCTACGTTCAGCACTTGGTTGCTGTTGCTCGTGGAGCCGATGCCGGACTGCGAGCTGCAAACGCCTTGTGTGCAAGTGGCAGGGGTCGCAGCCGGTAGCGTCTGGTTGATTCCCAGGAGCGTGTCTTGGACTCTAGCCGCCAGGGCATTACCGTTAGCGTTCGCACCTGCAGGATTGAAGACGGTGAAATTGACCGGCTTGACCCTGGTACGGTCCTTTAGTTCAGCGCTCAATGAGGTCGAAGCCCGCGTCTTCATGGCCGCGAAAAGAACTTTGTTGCACGGGATTTCTCCGATTGTATCGCTGACATTGAGGGCCAGCTCGCCGAAAAGGTTGATTCCTGTCGCCGTTAATCCGGTGATGCTGGGTGCGGTGTTTACCGCGGCGTCCCAAAGAATCCCCTGACTCCCCACGGAGAGCGGCACAAAAGTAGTGCCGTTCCACGCGAAGGCGCTGACGCCGATAATCGCTCCCCCATTTTGAGTGTCAAAGGAGATCAAGAAGTCGCCGGGCGTGCGTCGCGGCAGGTGCGGGCAACTGGGACTGGCCGGATTAGTCGAGGGGTCCGCCTGGCTGAACTCGTAATCAATGTGGGCGTCGCCGTTGTTGGATAGGCGCGACCAGTTGGCGTAGAGGAACTGCTTCTGCACCCCGCTGACAGAGAAGAAGCGCAAGGCGATCTCGCCGGCGATGGAAGGAGCGCCATTTATTGAGATTTCGTTTACGACGTCGTCCTTGGGCGGAGCGCTTCCCGTGGTGCAGACCCAACTGCTCTGGTCGTTCTCTTTGGAGCCCAGGCCGAAAATATCGTCGGTCGACCCCGTCCCATCGGTGAACGTGGTGAGGGCGGCGGGAAAGGGGTTGCTGTCCCAATCGATGGGCTCTGACGGCGGCACCAGGTGATCGACAGCTAGGTTTCCGTCGATCTCGAAGCTGCCTACAGTGTTGCCGGCAAGCGTGGTGCGATTTGCGACCCGCTTGCCGATCAGGAACAACAATAGAAACGTTGTGATCAGCAATAGTAGACGCGGGGTCGTGCTTGCAACCACGCGCCAGTACCTTTGGAAATGTGCTTTCGTCTTCATGACTCCTCCTATAGGGTGGCCGTGATGCCGAGTACCGTGGCGCGCACTACAGTCGCTTGACCGCTGAACGCTACGGCACCGGATTGTGTTGAGTCAGCACTTAGCCTTGTTGGTCAGACCAGCAGGGTGATGAGCGCCGCACTGAAGACAATTCGGCTCGCGGAAATTTTGCGAGTGATGGTACCCTCCAAATAAACGATTTAGCCGGGGAGGCGGTGATCATGAGGCGGGCGTTATCATTTATCAATCGGGTGTTTACCATATATAAGTAATAGTAAATAAGTACTAGCCAAAAGGTTCTGGTACTGACCGTCGTATGCGCATTATCGAGCGAACCAATCCGCAGCAGCCCCGGCCGCGTCCCCGCCTTCGGCTTCAGATACGCCTTCGTCCTCAAGTACCTCTGCAGCTCCTCCCCCGCGTTTACTCCCGATGAGTTCCACATGAGACTGAGGAATTCCATTGACATTACTTATCTGAATCCTTATAAGCGTAGACTATCTAGCGCTGGCAATTCGTCCGATATTCAACCCCGTTGAAGTGGGTAGGAGTTGAAACAATGACTCGGAAAATAATCTTTACTTGTATCTTTCCCTTCCTTCTGAAATCTAGTCATCTGTCGCTATTTGTGTATCTTGGCCTGCTTTGTACCGCTGCCGTTCTGACCGCGTGCGCAGGAGGCAATAGCGGGGGAGGTCCTATCCCGGTGACCCTCCAATCGATTACGATGACCTCGCAGAACTCTTCGGTCGCCGCAGGGCTCACTGACCAATTCACAGCGAAAGGAAACTTCTCGGACGGCACAGCAAAGCCGCTCACCTCAGCAAACTGGTCAACCTCCGATGCAACCTTAGCGACGGTGAGCTCAACCGGGCTCCTGACCACGCTCAAGCAGGGCATGGTTACGGTGACCGCAGCCTCAGGTTCGGTGATGGGGAGTGTGGCATTCAACATCGGCCCGCCGGTACCAACCGGTTTGAGCATTTCGCCTGCGAGCTCATCGATTTTAATCGGTGGCAGCCAGCCAACCAAACTCACTGCGCTTCTCATTTTTACTGACAAGAGCACCGTGGATATTTCCGGCCAAGTGATCTGGAGTAACACAAACTCCTTTACTGCAAGCATCGATGCCACCGGCAACGTAACCACGCTGCATACCGGCTACACCAAGATCGGCGCGACCAATGGATCCTTCTCGGCGGCGGCGGATTTCACCGTCGTCGCCGTCCCCAGGTTTCTGTATGCCTCATCGAATTCAGGTCGAATCTTGTCGAAGGCGACGATCGACTCGGGCACAGGCCAACTGCGAATGGCCGGCTATATGACCACCAATGCAAACAACGTGGCTTTTCCATGTGAGACAACGGATCCCTCGAGCCAATTCCTTTATGTCGGAACTGCGGTTAACAGCACGTCGGGAGAAATCCTCATTTACAGCATCGATCAGGCCACTGGAACGTTGACGCCCTTAACGGGAAGTCCGTTCCCCGCAACCGCTCCCATAGGCTGTATTCAATTTGAACCGAATGGGAAGTTCGGTTATGTCAGCAGTATAGATAACGGGACAACGGAGCTTCTGACATATTCGCGAGATGCAAACACCGGCACGCTCTCGCTGATCAATACGATCTCGTTGAACAGTACCGCCTTGCAAGTCGCAGTGGATCCCCTGGGAAAATATCTGTATGCCGCAACCATTGCTCTCACCAACCCTGCCCAAGCCTATGGGTACTCAATTGACTCGTCAACCGGGGCGCTGATGCCCGTTCCCGGTACGCCCTTTGCACTTCCCAATGTCACAGGAGTTTTCTCGTTTCACCCTTCAGGAAACCTTCTATACATGGCGAACACCAATGGGCAGTCTGTTGATGTTTATTCTGTGGACCGTGCGACGGGCAAATTGACTTTAGCCAGTTCAACTGCGACTTGCATTAACCCTACGGCTGTTCGGTTCAGCCCGAACGGAAAGTTCGCCTACACCGCCTGTTCGGAAGATGCCGCTCGGAATCCAAACAGCGCATCGGTCGATGGCTATGCAGTTGCCGCCGATGGCACGTTGACCCATGTCGGAAGCGCTTCGTCTGCGACTGCTCCGTTCGATCTGAACGTGGATCCTTCTGGTCAGTTCCTGTACCTCAGCGCAAATACCTCGTATGTGTATTCGTTTCAGATCGGCGCTGACGGGACCCCTAAATTCTCCCGCCGCGTCGGAATTCAGCCAAACCAGGGTCTCAGCATGGTCGTCTTGGGCGGCCATTCTCCAGTCAAGTACACTCCGAAATTCGCCTATGTCAGCTCCACGGGCGACAATAAGCTCTCGACATATGCGCTGCAAACCGACGGAACGTTGGGAGTTCCGCAGAGCATCACCGCCCAAACCTCTCCTTTCTCGCTTAGCCTGGTGCCGTGGGGGACCGATCTAATGGTTGCCTCGGAAGTTTCCGGTCCACCAAACCTGACGGCCTATCCGCTGTCCGTCACAACTGGCGCCCCCGGTTCGGGTTTCAACTTCGGTCAGGCCACCACAGCAGGTGGTGTTGCCATCGATCCTTCCGGGCAATGGGCGTTCCAAACCGACTCTGCCAATGCCGCCGTCTATACTTTCGGCAAATTCGGCACAAACTGGGACTTGTTAAGCTATCTCGTGAATGGGACCACAGTCACCAGCTTCGGCGCTGGCCAGGGTGCAGGTCCCATCGCGGTCGATCCTTTTGGACGCTTCGTCTATGTCGCCAACCAAACGGACAACTCCATTTCGGCATACCAGTACTTCGGCACGAGTCCGGAATTGATCGAATCCAAAGGCACATTTGTCCTGCCGTTCACTGACGGTTCACCCTTTGCTGTCGGCGGGAAGCCGGTGGCGTTCACCGTGGATTCCACCGAATCGTTTCTGTACGTGGTTTGCGGCGACCAGACACTTCGCGTGTATGCCATTGACTACAACAGCGGAGGTCACATCGCACTAATGACAAGCGTCAGCCTCGCGGGACAGCCCGCTGGCGTGGCCGCGGAACCGACCGGCCGGTTCGTTTATACAGCGGACAGCACAGGCGTGAGCGCATTTTCGGTGAATGCCCAATCCGGTGCCCTGACGCCGATCTCGCTGAATCCTGCGATTTCGTTGGCCAACATCGCGGGCGTATACGCAGAACCATCGGGCAAGTTTTTATATGTCACGACCAGCACCCAGAATGTCGGAGGTGCAGTGTTCGCCTACACGATCAATTCCGACGGCACGCTGACTGCGGTCTCGGCAGCGCCGGTCGCCAACCCGAACCGGCCTTCTTCTATGGTGTTTTCGGCTGACATTCGTTAACTGGATTGCGAGAGTGGAATGTCGGCCTATTTGGCACACATTTTCCACTCAACCCAGCTACCGTGAAGTCCACTATAGGCTGCCTTCCTGCCCTGGACCTCGGATCCCGCGGAGCGCCGTGCGGAGATTCCTTCGCTGACACCGCGAACATCGGCAACGTGCTCGACTTCAGCTACAATTTCAGTTTGGGGAGCGCCGACAACGGCAACGTGACCGGCATCGCCAACAATCGCGACACCACCCGCTCGCAGTCCTTCACCTACGACGCGCTCAATCGCATCGCCACGGCGGCGACGGCCTCTACCTACGCAACCAGTCCCGCGTACTGCTGGGGCGAGGCGTTCTCCTATGATGCCTGGGGGGATCTGCAAATGATTGGCGGAGCGTCCTCGGCGTACACGGACTGCACGCAGGAAAGCCTCACCGTCTCGGCCACCACGAAGAATCAGGTCAGCGGCTACGGCTATGACGCCGCCGGAAACATGACCAGCATCCCCTCCGTCGCCAGCTACGCCTACAACACCGAAGGCCAAATGACCTCCGCTGCCGGCGTCACCTACACCGGAGCCTGTCCCGAGCGTAGCCGAGGGAACGGCGACGGCAAGCGCGTCTCCAAATCCAACGGCAAGCTCTACTGGTACGGCATGGGCAGCAGCACGCTGGACGAGTCAGACGCTTCCGGCAATATCACCAACGAATACGTGTTCTTTGCGGGCAAGCGCATCGCCCGCCGCGATTCCTCGAATAACGTCTCCTACTACTTCGCCGACCACCTCGGCACCGCCCGCGTCGTCACCAACGCCTCCGGCGCCATCCTCGACGATTCTGACTTCTATCCCTTCGGCGGCGAGCGCCCCATCGTCTCCTCCTCCGGCAACACCTACAAATTCACCTCCAAAGAACGCGACTCCGAATCCGGCCTGGACGATTTCGGCGCTCGCTACTACAGCAGCGCCCTAGGCCGCTTCGTTTCTTCGGATTGGTCGGCAATTCCCGTCCCCGTCCCCTACGCGAAGTTCCTCGATCCACAAACGCTGAATCTCTACACCTATGTGCGGAACTTGCCGACAACCAGCACCGATCTGGATGGGCATATGCTCGTGGGCTTCACAGAGTCAGGAGCGCCGTTCGGTCCCGGGACTCCTCCCAACAGTGGCATGGAGTTCGGCTCTGGTTCAGGCGGTAGCGAGGAGAAATCTGACCCGCTACTGGCTCTGTCCGCTTTACTCGCCCTCGGCACGCCCGCCGACCCCGAGGTTGCACTCCAGGAAGCTCAACAGCAGCCGCAGCAGCAAAGTCAGCCAACCTCGGGAGAAGGCAGTCAACCGAATCTGGACAGGCGCGCTGCTATCGCAGCTGCGGCACAAGCACACGACGGAGACACCTCGATGCCGTACACTCCGGGGCATCCTACCTGTAACCTATTTCTCCAAAAGGTGGTCGCAGAATCTGGAGCGCCGAAGCCGGAAGTGACAAAGGCTGACGGCACAAAAGGTGCTCCTGGAGCAGCGGAATGGGCTGGCTCCAAGATTCCCAACTTTAGAATCCTAAAGCCGGGCGAGAAGCCTCAACCTGGAGATACGGCTGCTTACAAACTGCCAGGGCATGCCGACTACACCGGACACTCTGGGATCGTCGTATCCGTTGGCAAGAATGGCGTTGTTGTCGCCATGGCTGCTCACGAAACAGTCATCGGTCCGGACTACAAGTTTCAGCCGAACGTCGCAACATATCAGAGATATATAGGCCAATAAGGCAGATAGGAGATGGCAAATGACAATCGTATCGAGGACAGAGGTCCTATTCCTCGGAGCGGTCGCACTCTTTTTCGGTACTGGTGTGGAACGTTTGCCGGGACAGCAGGACCGCGAAAAACCGATCGTCGTCACGGTTCTGAAAACACACGGGCGAATAAGTTATAAGATCGAATCTAAACCCGTCGAGGACCCACTTTCCCCTCTCGGCGATCTGCTGAGGGAAAGAGGGGGGGATTGCCCGGTAGTCGCGATCCTACCGTGGGACGCGACCTTCAGAGAAGAATACGATGTGGAGGTCATTGCATCGAAAGCAGGTTTCAAGAACGTACGCTCATTCGTCTACGACCCACAAAGAGGGTTTATGGCAGAGATAAGGTGGGGCCCGAGCCTTCCGTTTACAACGAATCCTCCCCCCGACTAGTTTTGCGGCGGACGCCGGACGCTTTGGTTTTTCAAGGTTGCCGGTTTCATGTTCCCTCACCGCATCAGACGGTCGTAAATCTCCGCCAACTGCGCATCATCATAAAACTCCAGTATCAACTGCCCCGGCCGGTTCCCCGCCTTCGGCCTCAGATACACCTTCGTCCCCAAGTACCTTTGCAACTCCTCCACCGCCGCCTTCGTATTCGCGTCCAGCTCGATCGGCTTGATCATCCCTCCGCCGCGGCCCCGTTCTCGCCGCGCCATCATCTTCTCGATCAACCGCACCGACAGGCCCCCGCCCTTCGCTGCGCGGCCCGCCAGCTTGATCCTCAAGAACGTGTCCGGAACCATCAGCAGCGCTCGTCCATGGCTCGCCGTGAGCCGTCCGTCTTCGATCATGTCTCGCAGAGTAACCTCCAGCGTCAGCAGACGCAGCGCATTCGTCACCGTTGTGCGGTCTTTCCCCGTGCGCTCCGCCACCTGTTCCTGCGTCAGATTGAACTCCTTCATCAGCCGGTCAAACGCTCGCGCCTCTTCGATGGGGTTCAGGTCCTCCCGCTGGATGTTTTCAATCAGCGTCATCTCCAGCGCCAGTTCGTCCGGCACATCCTTGAAAATTGCCGGCACCGCCTGAAGCCCCGCGCGCTGCGCCGCCCGCCAGCGCCGCTCCCCGGCAATCAGTTGGAATCGCCCCTTCACCGGACGCACGATCACCGGCTGAATGATTCCGCTCTTTTGTATCGAGCGCGTCAGTTCCTCGAGCGCTCCTTCGCGGAACTTGCTCCGCGGCTGATACGGACTCGGATCGATCAGGTCAATGGACACGCTGTGCGCCCCGGTGGGAATCGGCGTATGTCCCTCGGCCCACACGGCGTCTTTCGGAGTCGGCGGCGCCTTTTGCGGCTCAGCTTCCCGTATGAGCGCTCCGAGCCCCCGTCCCAACGCGTTTCTTGGCATTGCCGAGCACCTCCTGTGCAAGTTGCTGATAGCTTTCCGCCCCGCGGCTATGTAAGTCATAGAAAATGATGGGCTTACCGTGACTCGGCGCCTCCGCCAGCCGCACGTTCCGCGGAATCACCGCATTGAAAATCTGCTTTCCAAAAAAACTTCTCAGGTCCGACGCCACCTGCTTGGAGAGCGTGGTCCGCTCGTCGAACATTGTAAGAAGAATACCTTCCACTTCTAGTAATGAGTTTAAGTTCCGCCGGATGCGCATCAGCGTGTCCAGCAGCTCCGAGACCCCCTCCAGCGCCAGATACTCCGTCTGGATCGGCACCAGCACCGAGTCGCTCGCCACCAGCGCATTCAGCGTCAGCAGATCCAGCGCCGGCGGACAGTCCAGGATTATGAACCGATACTTTTCCTTTAATGGTTCGAGCAGCGCCTTCAGCCGGTATTCGCGGTTCTCTGCTTGCACCAGCTCCACCGCGGCTCCCACCAGATTCTTGTCCGACGGCAGCAGATCGAGTCCGCTGACCTGCGTCGGCTGGATGATCTTCTCCAGCGGTTCGTCCATGACCAGAGCGTGATAGAGCGTGTGCCGCGAAGGGTCCTTGGCAAATCCCAGTCCGGCCGTGGCGTTTGCTTGCGAGTCGCAATCAATGAGAAGTGTCGGCTGCTCGGCCGCAGCGAGCGAAGCGGAGAGATTGATGGCGGTAGTGGTCTTCCCGACGCCGCCCTTCTGATTTGCAATGGCGATGATCCTCGCCAAAACCACCCCCGAAGTCTGCCCTGGAATTTAACCGAAGATGCTGGAGAGCGCAAGATGTTTCACGTGAAACATTGGCCACACGTCTTGGCTCCAGACACCTGCCGGGTTGCTGGGCCTGGCCCCGCCACTGGGCGGCGAGAGGGGCGGCGCGCGCGCGTCTGCACCGGCAACGAGTGAAAATAGGGCTCCGGGAAGAATGTTTCACGTGAAACATTTTAGTGATCTCAAACAAAACAATGGACTTAGCTAGATCGCGAGTTTTTGCTATCCCGGCATCTCTCCTTCAGCAAAAACATCCATGAAGAGGGTTGGTTGGCCCCCCGCCGAGGGCGAAACTGGTGTAGTTTTACACTTCGCGGCTATAGGGGGCTGCCCTTTGAGAGGTTAGCTGAGGTTAGTTAGGGGTCGACTAATCTCATGCTGATGCTGGAGGCGTGCCGACCATGAGAGAACGACGAAGGGACTCAGGAATGGGGATAGGTTCGCGCCAAGTCCAGCCGGGCAGCGCCGTGACGTGCCTGGCGTCTTCGACTCCGAGCCACAAGACGACTTGTCCGCCTATGTTTAAATTGTACTTGGCCCAATCCAGGAGCTGGTGGTGATCTCCGAGGGCGCGCGCACAAATGAAATCGAGAGGGGCCAAAGTATCGCGGAGCTCTTCGAAACGGCTAACCACGACCTTGACACCAGTCAAATTGAGATGGCGGACGACCTCAAGTAAGAATGCCGCCTTCTTCATAACCGATTCAATCAAAAAGACTTCCAGGTCAGGCGCAAGAAGTTTAAGGGCTAGGCCGGGGAAGCCGGCTCCGGAACCGACGTCGGCGAGCCGACCTGTTTCAATGAAGACGGAGTGAGCTGCAAACATGGACTCACCGAAATGACGGCGAAGAATTTCCTCGGGATCGGTAATGGAAGTCAGGTTAACTTTATGATTCCAAAGGAGTAACAGGTCAATGTACTTGCGGATGGAAGAGGCAAGGCCGGGAGTGACGTGAACTTTGAAGGGAAGGAGCGCGGTAGCGATGGCCTCGTCGGTGAGGGTGGGACCGGGCGGCTTGGGGGCTCGGGGCATGGGCTCAATATTAATTTATAAGTTAACAGTAATCAGTGAGGAAACAAGCCGACATCGGACAGGCGCCCTAGGGCCGCGGAGGGCCAGGGCCGCCGCCCGCACTTGCCGCCGGCGCTTCCCCCGACGAGGCTGCGGCGGCCACGAAGAACTTTGGCGCGAGCAGACCGCCCAAAAGATCCACGGAAAAATGCGCGACGATGCTCGGTGCCAGGCTCTGCACAAAGGCCCTTACGGACGCGAACACGACGCCAATCAAAAACGTCGAAAACAGGCCGCGACGTCCCTGATACAGATGGGCCGCAGCGAACAGAATGGACGAGCCTAGCACGCTCGCGGCCCACATGCCATGCGTGGCTCGCTGAATGGCGGCGAAAGCGAAACCTCGGTAGAGGAACTCTTCGCAGAGGGCGACGGTGGCGCAAAGGGCGGCGAAGGCAAGTTTCTCGACGCCGATTTGCGGGAAGATTTTCGTGGCCATTTGCTGGACGAAGGCACGGCGTTCGGGGGGCAGTTGAGGCATGCGGCGGAGGGCCAAGAATTGGGTGGTGCAGAGGAAGGCGGTGAGAAACAGCGTGGCAAGGACCGCGTGGAAGAGACTGGGCTGGGCGGGCGCCTTGGAGGCGAAGGAACCGAGGGCGAGATCGGAGGCGGTGAGTCCGCCGGCAAAGCTTCGCCAGGCGACGATGAATGCGGCGAGCCATTGGAACGCGATGGTGGAAGCGTAGAGGGAGAGGCGGTCCGTGGTGGAGAGGGCGGGTTGGGCGAGGAGTTTGCGGACACGGACGGAGCCGCGCCAGGGAACGAAGACTCCGAGGATAAGGAAGATGATGATGAAATCCCAGGGCATGATTGCGAATGAGAGCATTTTCGCAGACGAACGGCAAGAATTGAAACACCCCGACCCCGACAAAGTCGGGGCAGGCGCCGGACGCGGAGAGCGCAGAGGAGGACGTGGGCCCATAAATTCGCCGTTGCTGGGCCGAAGAAACTTTGCTCGTAAAGGGGCGAGCTAGAAAAGCGGGGATGATGATAGGCTTCTTGCGGGAGCAGGGGAGCACAAACTTTCTTGATGAGATGGCCGAAGGTGGGATTGCTCGTAGGGATTGCCCTGTTGGCTGGGGGCGGAGTGGTGTCGGGGCAAGAAGGGCCCTCCGCAAACGCGTTCGGAGCGCAAACAACGCGCTTTCCGACTGGGTCGGAATCTCCGCGCCTGGGCGCTGCGATCGCCGACTTACCATTGGTTCAGACCAAACCCTTCGCCGACTTACAGTCGGCTCAGGGCAAGGAGGAAGCGACGAAGAGTCCGACGGCGGAGTGCGTGGAGCCGCCGCCGATGGTGAGGTGGCAGGACTACGACGGGCCGCTGAAAAAGACGGTGGGAGCGTTTGCGGGGAGGCTGGAACGGAAGTCGGCGCACCCGCCGCACTACAAGCCGGGAGCGGTGCTGTGTTCGTTCGCGCCGAAAGATAAATTCATTTTGTTCGTGCAGGACACGATTGACCCGGTGACGTTTCTGGGTGCAGGGTTCGATGCCGGAATAGACCAGGCGCAGAATTCAGACCCGACGTTCGGACAGGGCGCGGCGGGTTATGGGAAACGATTTGGAGCGAACTTCGCCGACGAGGCTTCGTCCACATTCTTCAAGGACTTCGCGTTTCCGTCGCTGTTTTCCGAGGACCCGCGCTACTACCGTTTGGTCCATGGCAGCGGCGGAAGGCGATTGTTCCATGCCGTGCGGCACTTGTTTGTGGCGCACCGCGACAACGGCCAGAGGATGTTTAATTTTTCGGAATGGCTGGGAACAACGAGCGCGGTGGCGCTGAGCAATACCTATCACCCGGGGAACCAGCGCGGGTTTGCACCGGCGGCGGAGCGCGTGGGCTGGAGCGTCCTTACGGATGTGGGGTTCGACGTGCTGCGGGAATTCTGGCCGGAGATTTCGAGGAAGTGCAAGTTGCCGTTCCGCGGGGCGCAAGAGCCGGTGGCGCAGATCAAACCCGAGACGAACTGAATGCTGGCCAGGCGCGCCGTGAAGCGACGAGTTTCTATTGATCCTGGAGGGGAACGAACAGAGCGGCCAGGTCGTGGGCAAGCTGGCGGGTGGAGTGGTACAGGGCCTCGATTCCAACGGTTTCCGCGGTGATTTCGTTTCCCCTCAAGTCCTGCGTAACGGTGGCGCAGAGCTGCACGGCGCGGCGGACACGCTCCTGGACGAGCAAGGGAAGGACCGTGGCGGTGTCGCGGTGCTGGATTTGGCGCTCCTGCCATTCCTGAACGGCCCAGGCGGTCTTACGGACGTAATCCACAGCGTCGCGGAACTCGCGCAAAACGCGCGCGTCAATGCTTCCCGATTTGATGGCGTGGTCCAGCCTCAGTAATTCCGAAGTGGTCTTCTTCAAGCGGAAGGTCAAGCCCCAAAAAGTCTCGCTGGGGAAAAGCAGCTCGACGGCGACTCCGAGGACCGCTCCGGCATCGGAGCAGCGGATGGCCGCGCTGCGCGCCCGCGCCTCCTCGCCAGAAAACAAGTTGGTCAATTCCATCTCGGTGCCGACGGGCGGATACACCTGCGTGTCGAGAAACTGGAGCAGCCCTCCGTGGATGTTGACCTCTTTGGCTTGCGCGTCGGCTTTCGTGGCCTTGCCGTCCCGCTCTTTCCAGCGCGCTTCGACGGGGACAAGCACAGGGAAGCGCCCACTCCTGCGACGCCCTACTACGGGCATTTCCGGGTCAGAGGTCTGTTTATCAGAGGTCAAAGGAACCCTCAAATTGGAGACTCCGCGATCGAGCCCAAGCGCCTACCCGCGAGTGAGCCGCTGCCCGCCCGATCTCAAAAACTCCTTTTCCCGCGGCGGCAGCATATCCCCCGCGTGAATCATAGCACGCGATTCCGAGGGCGGCGCGCGGTTGTACTTAAGATTAACAGAAGAAGATTCAAGAGAAATCACTCGCCGGGGAGGGCGTTCGGGAGCGCGGCCTCGCCCGGGAAAATGCGGCGGCCCTTGCGGAGGACTTCCCGGGCGGCGCGCGGGTCACCCAGGGCGCGGTCCACTTCAGCAAGAGAGGCGTAGGTTTCGGAGTCGGCGTCGGGGAAATAATGGACGACGAACTCGAGGTGGGCGCGGGCTTCCGCTAACCGTTTTGTTGATTTATAGAGGTTAGCGAGGTTGCGGTGGCAGGAGTAGCTGTAGGGATCTTCCGAAATGCCGCGCAGATAAACCCGCTCAGCATCGGCAGAATTGCGGGCACGAAGCCAGAACTCCCCCAGAGTGCAGTATTCCTCGGGCGGAGGATGCGGCATGGCAACCATGCGGGCCATCTGGGCTTGAGCGGCGGCGGGCCAATCCTCGCGGTCGCGCGCGAATTCCATCAGGTCGGTGAGAGCCGGAAGAAAATTGAGGTTGCGGCGGAGAATCTCGCCGAGGAGCTGCTGGGCTCCAGCGTCGTCGGCGAGGCGGTGCCTGGCCACAGCGAGCCAGTGGGCGGCTTCGAGTGAATCGGGATCGAGATGCCGAGCGGCTTCGAAGAAGGCGCGCGCCGCTTCGAAGTGGTTCTGGGCAAGCTGCAAGCGCCCGCGAAGCAGGGCCAGCGTGGAAGTGGCCGGCAGGCCCTCCAGGGCCGCGAGATAGCCCTGGGCAGCGGAGGTGTCGCTCAATTCGAGATGCGTTTCCGCAGCGCCTTCAAGCGCAGCGGCAGCTTCCGCAGGGTCGAGATTGGCGGGGAGCAGGCCGTCGCGGAATTGCCGAAGCATGTCCTCGTTGGTTTGGACCAAGCCATGCCGGAGCAGGGCGCGCGGCGCGTGGTACTCGAGCAGGGCGAGGTCGTCGGTGTTGAGGACGCTGCCGGCAGCCAACCGGCGGACGCCGGCATCGTTGAGGAGAAAATACGCCGCAAAGCTTTCCGGCCGGCGAAGACTGAGAGAATCGAAATCTTCGCGCAGACCGGCGTTGGACCAAAGCCGACGCGCCCGGTCGAATCGCAAGGGAGATGTGGCGGTGCGGGCGAGGACGAGCAAATCCGGATCCAGGGCGTGCCAGACGGTGGCTTCGGGAAAATGATTGGCAAGGGTGGCCAGGACCATGCGCAGGTCAGCGGGATCGAGGGAGTAGGCCTGGACCCATTGCACGAAGCTGCCGCCGGGAGCGAGCCGCTGCCGGACGGCGGCGTAATACTCATCGGTGAAAAGCGTGGCCACGCCCGCGATCCACGGGTTGGAGGGCTCGGAGATGATGAGGTCGTAGCGGTCGCGCGAGGTGAGGAGAAAATTGCGGGCGTCGTCGAGATGGACGCGGAGGCGCGGGTCACGGAGAACGCCGCGATTCAGTTTTTCGAGGACAGGGGCGGCCTGCATCACGGCGGGCTCGATTTCGACGACGTCAACGCGCTCGACATCCGGATAGCGAGCCACAGCCGAAGCGGTCATGCCGCTGCCGAAGCCGATGATGAGCACGCGGCGCGGCGCAGGATGAAAGATGGTGCCCAGATGGCCGACCAGGAGCTGCGTGGCGGCGTCGCGGTTCGATGCGTCCACTTTGCCGTTGGTCTTGAGCGCCCAGTAGTCGTCGGTGCGGGCGACGGCGATGGAAGCATTGAGGCCGTCGGTGGCGAAGAGCAAGTCGGTGGTGGCGGCGCTTTCGGCGAGGGTGAGATGGGATTCGCGGTAATTCCAGTAAAGGACGGTGCCGAAATAGGCCAGAGCGCGGTTGTAGAAGAGCGAGGTCCAGCCGGTCAGCGCGACAGCCATGAGCAGGGAAACGTTCACGGCCAGCGCAAGAATGCGCCGCGGAGAGATGCGCAACTCGAGAAGCAGGGCAAGAACGAGATTGATGCCGGCGACGAGAGCCACGACGCGGAAGGCTCCCAGCAAGGGAATGAGCCAGAAACCCGCGGCGACGGCTCCGGCGATCGCTCCGCAGGTGTTGGCGGCGCAGGCCCGGCCGACGGCGGCGGCATAGCCGGCGCCTTCGCGGGGCGTCCCGGCAAGGAGGACTACGACGGCGGGAAAATTGAAGCCGAAGACGACGGCGGCGGGGAGCATGGCGAGCGCGCTGGTTGCCAATTGGGCCAAGACGAGCCCGCTGAAAGATTCGTGCGTGGCGCGAAGAATCGGCGGGACAACCAGGGGCAAATACTGGAAAAAGACGAGAAACAGAAGCGCGGCGAGGCCGGTGCAGGTTTGCGTGCGAGAGAACGTGGAGAACCCGACGCGGCGATTGCGCGCCGCGGCGCGGGCGGACCAGCGCTCGAAAAGGGCGCTGCCCAAGACGATGCCGGCGAGGAACGTGGCGAGCATCAAAGTAAAGGCGTAGGTGGAGCTGCCGACGATGGTGGAGAGGAGGCGCGTCCAGGCGACTTCGTAGGCGATGGCCGTGGCGCCGACAGCAGCGAACAAAATAAGCAGGAATCTGGAAGCCTCCGGGAAAGGATTTTGCGCGGCGGAGCGAGAAGCGGAGGCGACAGACTCGAGGGTTTGCGAGGGAAGAGACCTGCGGGCGAGACGGAAAGCAATGAGGGCCGCGAAAAGGTTGAGGGCGACAGCACAGGCGATGGTGCGACGCAGTCCAAGCGCGGGAAGCAGGACAAATCCGGCGAGAAGCGTTCCGGAGACGGCGCCGAGCGTGTTGACCCAATACAGGCGGCTGAGGCGAACGCCCAGTTCGGCGAGATTTCGCGTGACGCCGCGAACCAGGATGGGGAGCGTTCCGCCCATCAAGAACGTGGGAAGAAACAGCACCAGCGCAGCGCCGAGAAAACGGAGCAGGAGAAGAAGAGGCTTTGCGCCGCTGAATGCGGGGTACGCGGCGAGATAGAGGCCGCGGACCCCGGCGAGGCCGGCAAGAGAGAGTGCGCCGAAGGCGGCGACGCCGAACTCGACCCAGGCGTAAAGCGCGACGGGGCGGGGGTAGGTTTCGCTCCAGCGGCCGAGAACGGCGCTGCCCGCGGCGAGACCTCCCATGAAAACCGCGAGAACCGTGGCAACAGCATAAACGGTGTGGCCGAAGATGAGACCGAGGGATTTTCCCCAAGCCACTTGATAGACAAGCCCAGCAGCGCCGGAAAAGAAAAAGCAGAGGAGAATGCCGAAGAGGTGTTCACGCCTGGAGGGCGCAGGGCGCATCGGTGAATCGTAGTGCCGTTCCAACTCCTCAGCAAGCCCCCCGAGACGGCGGGGCTGTAGCTATCTGGGATCTCAATTGGTTCGCTTTTTGTTCGCGAACTTGTGCACTCGCTTCAGTTACCCATAAAATGCCTAGGATTTTTCTTGACAAGGTTGGACATTGGAGCATAGACTCCAGCCATGGACTACGAACAGACTCTGAAAGATGCCCAGGAAAAGCTGAAAACGCTTGCGGTGCAACGTGACGCTATTGACCGCGAGATTGAAGCATTGATGCGGATAATCGAGGGCGCACAAATAGCGACCAAAGACCCGAGCTACTGGGATCCTGACAATCCGGCTTGGGTACCCAAGAAAACTCCCGATGCTGAACCAGTTGGCGTCACTGAATCCATGCGCAAAGTGCTCCGTCGCAATCGAACGGCGATGCTTCCCACGGAAATCCGGGACGCACTGGAAGCTATGGGAATTGAAGGCAGCTCGCCCAAGAACCTGCTGATTCATGTTCACAAGACATTGGGCCGCTTGCATGGCAATGGAGAAATTGCCCAAGAGCCGCGTGAAGGTAAGATGGCGTACCGCTGGCTCACTGATATGGAGCGAATGATGCGCGATACGACGCGGACATTCGCCACTGGCATAGCCACGGCACTTGGTCTTGGAGAGGACCAGGACAAAGCCGGACAACCTTCTCCCGTGATAGCCGAGCACGATAAACAGAAGATGTACAAAAAAAACCGTCAGCTTCTTAGAGAACTTTCAAAGATTGAGAAGAAGTGAATAAGAAAGTGCCCCGCCACTAGCTTGAACTAGTGGCGGGGCGAGATTCAAACGCGGACGCGAAGCCCGCATCTGAACCGACAGACTTCATTGTCGGGCTTCTCCCGCAGAAAGTCAAAAGGAGAAGCCTTATGACCTGCCTGAGATGCAAGTACCGCGTGAAGCAATGGATTCCTGCCCTTGCGCGCCCGCCACCAATCGACATTCATTTAGAGGGCCACGCATAGACTCGATCCGATTGACACTGCAGCGGGGGGCGAATATCGTTCGAGGACTGAGGAGTTCGCTGGCGAGCGCGGCGAGAAGGGTGCGATGAAAATTCTGGTGATTGGCGGCGGAGGGCGGGAACACGCGCTGGTATGGAAGCTCGGCGAGAGCAAGCGCGTGGAGAAGATTTGGTGCGCGCCGGGAAACGGCGGGATCGCGCAAGAAGCGGAATGTGTGGCGCTGGACGCGGGGGACGTGAACGCGATTGTCGCGCTGGCAGAGCGGCTGAAGCCGGACTTGACCGTGGTGGGGCCCGAAGCGCCGCTGGTGGCGGGCGTGGCGGATGAATTTTCGAAGCGCGGGTGGGCGATTGCCGGGCCGGCAAAACAAGGGGCGCAACTCGAGGGAAGCAAAGTGTTCGCGAAAGAATTCCTGACGCGGCACAACATTCCGACGGCAAGCATGTACGGGGTTTACGATTCGCCGGGGGACGCCTACAGCGCGCTCTGCGCGGTGGACTGGCCGGCGGTGGTGAAGGCGGACGGGCTGTGCGCGGGCAAGGGCGTGCTGGTGACGGCGTCGCCGGACGAGGCCACGGGGTTCATCGAACGGCTGATGGAGAAACACGAACTGGGCGCGGGCGGCGAGCGCGTGCTGCTGGAAGAGACGCTCGAGGGCGAAGAGCTTTCCTACATCGTGCTGACCGACGGCGAGCGCGCGGCGCCGCTCGCTCCGGCGCGCGACCACAAGCGGGCGTTCGACGGAAACCAGGGGCCGAATACCGGCGGGATGGGCGCGTACACGAGCGATACGCTGCTGCCCGCGGAGCTGGAGAGAACGATTGTGGAGACGATTGTGCAGCCAACGATCCGCGGACTGCGGGGAGACGGGATTCCCTATCGCGGGTTCTTGTATTTTGGGTTGATGCTGACGGCGCAAGGGCCGAAGGTGCTGGAGTTCAATTGCCGTCTGGGAGACCCGGAGGGGCAGGCGATTGCCGCGCGGATGGATTTCGATTTGGCAGAGGCGCTCGCGGACGTGGCGCGCGGGACGATTGAGCCGGCGAAAGTGAAATGGAAGGCGGGAGCGAGTGTGTGCGTGGTGATGGCGTCGGGAGGATATCCGGGGAAATTCGAGAGCGGAAAAAGGATTGAAGGGATCGCGGAGGCGGACAAGGTTCCTGGGGTGAAGGTGCTGCATGCGGGAACGAAGCGCGAGGGCGACGGGTTCGTCACGAGCGGGGGCCGCGTGCTGGGCGTGACGGCGACGGGCACAACGGTGGAGTCGGCGGCAGCGGCAGCGTACCAGGCGGCGAGCAAGATTCGCTTCGAGGGCGCGCACTACCGCAAAGATATAGGGGCGGCGGCGAGCAAGAGCCGCGTGGCATCGTGAGCCTCGCGTCGTGGGAAGGGAGGATTCGCGGTTATGCCATCGCCATTCTTGTTGCTTATCTCCTGATTCTCCTCCTGCTGCGAATCTTCGAATCGAAGCTCATCTTTTTTCCAAACTATCCCGGCCGATTGACTGGCGATTGGCAGCCGCACGGGCTTCCTATTCAAGATGTTTGGATTGAGACCCCTGACGGCGTAAAACTTCATTCCTGGTGGGTACCAAACCCAGGAGCGAAATTCACATTCCTCGCGTTTCACGGAAATGCCGCCAATATCGCCAACCGCGCCGACCTGTACCGATTCTTATGGAACCTTCCCGCGAATGTGCTGGCCGTGGAGTATCGCGGGTACGGGCGGAGTGATGGTGAGCCGAGCGAGCAGGGACTCTACCGGGATGGAGAAGCAGCCTACGATTATCTTCTTCGGAATCGGGCGATCAAACCTGAGCAGATTGTTTCGTTCGGGCAATCGCTCGGTACGGCGGTAGCCGTGGATTTGGCGACCAAACGAAAGGTTCGGGGCATTGTCCTGGAGGCGCCGTTTCCTTCGACGCGCGCGGTCGCGAAGAAAGCCTATCCTTTCCTGCCCGGCGCAGGATGGGTGGCTAAATCGAAGTTTGACACGGCGCGAAAACTTGCGAGTGTTAATGTCCCCATCCTTATCGTCCACTGCTCGAACGATCCGGTGCTGCCAAGCCCGTTGAGCGAAGATGTCTTTCACGCCGCCCATGATCCGAAAAGTTTCTTTGAGATTCAGGGTATGTGTCACGAAGAGGCTTCGCTGGTCTCACCGGAACGATATGCGGCGCAGTTGCAGGATTTCCTGGCAAGACTTTCACAGAAGAATTAGGGTTTGCGGCGGAGGGAGGGAGCGCCGGGGGGACGGTTCTTGTCCTCTGCGGCCTTTGCGGTGGACTCCGCGGGTGGAAGGACCCAATCCCAGCCGCGCTCTTCGCGGAGGACGCCGAGAACGAGGCGGTTCTCCGGGCCGGCGATGGGGTCGAGCGCGGCGCGGAGAAAGTCGGCGGCAGAGTCCACAGGAACGGTCTGGCTTTTGCCGCTTTCCAGGCTTTCGATCACTTTGAGCAATTTCGGATCGCCCTGACGCAGCGGAGCGAGGAGCGGATCGTTCTGGCGAAGCAGATCGAGAACGGTGGGGCCGGCAGCTTCGGGCGGATAACGGATTTCCACGAGGGTTTTCGGCTGGTGCTTTTCCGGGGGATACAACTGCGTGTAGCTGGGACGCAGCGTGCGCGTTTGATAGAAATCGCCGCGCAAAGCCTGTTGCTGGATGCGGTATTCGAGGAGCCAGACCTCGGGGCCATAGTCGGGCTGATAGTCCACCAGGACGAGGCTGACAAGCGGCTCGTCGGGGCCGAGAGCGATTTTATGATGGAGCTGTTCGGCCATGGTGCGCAGCTTTTCGAGAAAGGCCACGCCGATGGATTCGATATCGCCGGCCTGGTCGGGATTGTCGCGGCTTTCGGGACGCACCGCTTCGCTGCTGATGCGCGGAATCACGCGGTCGAGGCGCACCGGCGAAAGGCCGGTGCCGGGCAGGGTCCACTCGGCGGCGCCGAGGAGAATGGCGATGCGGCGGTCGTTAAGGGGGAAGACCAGCGGCGGGCGGGAGTCGGCTTCGATGCGCTGTTCGATGGCGCCGATGACGATGCCGTCGCGAGCAACGTCAATGACCACGCGGCCGGCCGCGAGATTGGCGACGATCTCCTCCTGAGCGCGGGCGGGGAAAGCACAGAGGCAGAAAAGGCAAGAAAGCAAGGACAGAATGCCGCTCCGCTCGCAAGAAAGGATGGTCATCGCGCCAGGCCCTTTGTGTTTCACAGTACCACAATTCGGCGGGCGCGGAAGAAGCGGAGAAGCGCGGTCTCTTGCGGGTAACTTGCGAGATACTTCGTGCGGCGCCGCTGCTTGACCGCGGAAGTCTCTTCTCGTAGTGTCCGCAGTAAGCGGCAATCCATCCGGCGCTTCCCGCATTGGTGAGAGTGAAGGAAATGGCGAACATAAAAATCAACGGCATTCAGGGGCTGACGGGCTCGCAGCTCGACTTCGAGCTGCAGCGCGGGGCTAAATTCGTCCTGTATCAATACTGCGTTTCGATTCTCGTGCTGACGTTCAAGAGGCCCTCGAACATTTACTTCATGAAGAGCGGGGAAAGCACGGTGACGAAAGGGCTGCCGTTTACTCTGCTTTCGCTGGTGGCGGGCTGGTGGGGAATCCCCTGGGGACCCATCTATACGATTCAAGTGGTCTACAATAACTTCAAGGGCGGGAAAGATGTGACGAACGAGGTGGTGGCGTCGCTCAAGCAGAGCGCGGCGCCGGCCCCAAAGCCAACATGAGGGCGGAGGACGGGATACGGTCAGGGTGCTATAATAAGGCCTCGAGAGAGATACGTATGACACTTGGAGACTACAAAACCGTGTTGTATCGGCAGGATGATGGCTCCTGGGTTGCCGAGATACCTGCCATTGCGGGCTGTTATGCCCTGATGCCTACCCGCGAACAAGCTCTTGAGGAATTGCAATGCGTCTTCGACATGATTGCCCAGGAGTACCGCGAAAGGGGCACGCCCCTCCCTCAGGACACTACCGAAATACTGCATGCCTAGCGCGTCCGCTAGAGAGTTTCAAGGAGTGGCCCAGCGACTGGGCTTCTTTAAGACGCGACAAACGGGAAGCCACGAACGATGGAATCACCCAGACGGGCGCGCCGTGACGATTCCGATCCACGGAGGCCGCGAAATCGGGCCGCCTTTGTTCTTTAAGATCCTCCGGCAAATGGGCATAACGCTCGACGAATTCCAGAGTCTGCGTTAGGAACATGCGGCGGAAACCGGCTTGAAGTAAAATGCCATTATTTTGAGGATCCCCCATGGGACTGAGGAAAGCGAAGAAGATCACGCATCAAGGGAAGCGACTGACGGAAATCCTGGAAGCGCATGAGAAATTCTTCCGCCAGCAGGAAGGCGGCGCGCGCGCGGATCTTTCGGGCGCAGAGCTGTCCCGCGCCGATCTGACCGAGGTGAATCTCACGGACGCAATCCTGAAAGGCGCAAACCTCGAGGAAACGGATTTGCGCGGAGCGAAACTTACGCGAGCGGACTTGAGCGGAGCGAAAATGCGCAGGGCCGACCTGCGAAACACGGACATGACCGAGGCGATCCTGCCGGGCGCCGACTTGAGCGAAGCGCAGGTGAGCGGCGTGGAATTGTTCCGCTGCGACATGCGGGACGTGATTTTTCACCGGGCCAATCTTCGGAATGCGAATTTTCGAAGCGCGAACGTGCAGGGAGCGAAATTCGCGGGCGCGGATATGGGCGTGACGATTTTGCGGGAGACCGATTTGACCGGCGTGGACCTTTCCGGCGTGGACCTTTCGACGACGCTGATGCCGAGGAATTACGCGGCGGAAGTGCAGAAGAAATAACCGGGCGGATTCCTTGCCTACGGGCCAACCTCGTGCGTAGCACGGGGTTTAGGGCAGGCTGGGAGGCCCGCCCCCGCCACCCGCTATGCTTAGCCGTAGATGCCCGTCAAATCCATCTCTTGAATCGCGTCCTGCCGCGGGGTGTGCTTTACCCGCACAATCCACAACCCATCCGCGTTGGTGAAATAGACCAGGCCGCGATCTTCATCCGCGAGGAAGCTGGTCAACCCGGTGAACGGCTGTGAACCATCCACTCCTTCAGGTGCTCCGAAGGCGACGATTCCGGTGGGCCCGGACTCGCCGGCCTTTTCGCCCTTCACCAGGAGAAGATTTGTGCCGAAGATCTCGCCGGCAGACTGTGCGCCGCCGGGATAGTCCACGTTCTTGGTGACCCTGGGCTTCTTGGGATTGGTAACATCCAGCACGATCACCGCCTTTTGAGACGGCTGACTGATGAACACGTAGTGATGGCCCTGGACCTGGCGCTGTGCGATCACCGCGGCATCATTCCCGTTCAGGGAAAGGTGCGCGACAACGTCGTCCAAAGCCGTTTTTTGGCTCTTCGCAGAAAGCCCGGTTGCACCGGAGAGCATGGCGACCAGAAACAAAATGGTCTTCGCTCTCTTCAATAACCCGCTGAAATTCGTTTTCATGGAAATCCTCTCTCGATCAGATTTGCAGGGTCACGGCCCCACATCTGTCATGACAAGAAAGGCGCGAGGTTTATTCCGTACGCGGCGGCAAAATTTCGGGAGCGCGAAAGCGGAGGCTTGCCAGCCCTTCGCTCGGAACGACACGCTCCCGCGATTTGGCTCAGACGCCCAAGTCGGGCAAGGCCTGCAGGGCATCGTTGAAGCGGTTGGTAAAATTGGCGGCGCAGATGACCAGCGTAAGCTCGACGATCTGCCCTTCATCGTAAAACTTCCGGAGGTCTTCCAGAGTGCCGGCGCGGATGGCGGCGGCGCCGCGGGTGACGCGCTCGGCATACAGGATGGTGGCCTTCTCTTTCTCATCGAACAGAGGGCTGCGCTCGTAGAATTGCAGCGCCTGGATTTGTTCGGAAGTGATCCCGACCCGCTTCGCCGAAGCGGTGTGGGCGCGCGTTCAATACTCGCAGCCGTTGATGAGAGCGGCTTTCAGATAGGCGATCTCTTTGTAGCGCGGCTCGACGGTGCCTTCGTTGATGATGGCCGCGTACAGGGGAAGGAATTTGTTCAAGACATCCGGGCGGTGGGCCATCAGCGCAAAAAAGTTGGGCATCTTGTTGAAGCGTTGCGTGAGGGCGTCGAATGTGGCGTGCGCCGCGGGCGCGGCCTTGTCTTTCGTCAGCGGATTGACAGCAGCCATGAAACCTCCTTGGACGAAGTGATGTTTTCTTGGGGTGGCAGAGGGAGTGTACACCCGATTTGCCGGGGCAGACGGCAGGTAAGGCCGGGCCGCAATTACAGCCGAGGTTACACAGAACGCTGCGATTCCTCACCACGCTTCGCGTGGTGAGGAATGACATCGTTTTGGCGCAGGGCACTTACGGCGGCAGGCCCATGCGGCGCAGGAGATCGTGGTAGCGCGGATCGGAATGCAAGCTCTTCAGTTTGGGCGAGCACTTCAGGTAGGTCAGGGTTGCATCGTGTTCCTGGTAGGCCTTCTCCAACATGGCAAACGCCTGTTCCTTATCGCCCGCCACGGCATAAACATCAGCCATGGTGATTGCCGGCGGCTGATGTCCGTTCGACTGTGCCTTCAACTGATCACGGATCTTCAACACTTCGTGCCTCCTGTCTGAGACGGCATAGGCCCAGGCCAGGTCGGACAGATGCAAGGAGTCGTTTCCGCTGAGCTGCGCGCCCCTCTGGAACTCAGCAATTGCGCTCGCCCTCCTTCCTTGTTCGAGGTAGATCACGCCGAGAAGGTGGTGGGCACTCGCGCGGTTGGGATCAATCTGGAGCAGGCCCTGCGTCTCCTGGATCGCGAGGTCGTACCGGTGTGCGCAAGCATACGCCGCAGCTGCGTTTTCTCTAAGGGGAAGAGTGAAAGGATCGAGCTCACGGGCACGCTGGAACTCGGCCACTGCTTTGTCGAAGCGGCCTACCGCGTCCAGGTAGAGCCCATAGGCGTGATGGGCCTCGTCATAGTTCGGGTTTAGCTCAATGGCTCGCTTGAGTTCTCTCTCCGCCTCCGCGAAATTCCAGGTGACTAACGCAACATAGCCCAGCGCGCCGTGAGCTTCGGCAAGGGATTCGTCGAGTTCGAGCGCTTTTCGAGCCGCTTCTTGTGATCTTGGATACAAGTCCCGGCCGGCGCGCCCGGCGAGCCAATGATATGCTCGCGCCATGGCAGCGTAGGCTTGGGCGTAGTTCCGATCAATCCGGATCGCCTCCTGGAATTGCTCGATGCCCCTCCGCAAAGTTTCCCGCCCCTGCGGGGTATCAAGCGTGTCTCGCCCGCGATTGAAACTGTAAAGGCCGCGAAGGTAGGCGTCGTGCGCCAGCGGGTCAACTGAATAAGGTCGGCCGAGCCGTGCCTGTTCCTGTGGCGTGAGCGCAACACGGATTTCGTCCGCGATGGCGCGTGCGAGCTCGTCTTGCAGGGTCAGGACGTCGCGCAAATCCCGCTCGTAGCTGCGCGCCCACAGGTGCCGGTCGGTCGGCGCCTCGATTAACTGTGCGGTGATGCGCACGCGGTCTCCGGAGCGCTGCACCGAGCCTTCGATCACCGCGTCTACGCCCAGCTCCTTCGCCACCTGGGGCAGCGGCTTCCGGGCGCCCTTGTACTGCATCACCGACCTGCGCGAGATCACCTTCAGCGCGCTGATCTGAGCCAGGTCCGTAATTAACTGCTCAGTCATTCCATCGGCGAAGTATTCCTGCTCGGAATCTCGCGAGAAGTTCTCCAGTGGCAGCACGGCGAGCGAACGGATCTGCAGCGTGGCGCTGCTCTTGCCGAGCAGGCGCTCACGCAGGCCGACCACATTCAGCGCGACCAGCAGAAGGAGAATAGCCACGACGCCAGCCGCAGCGCCGACGCCTATCCTTCGCCAAGTGATGCGCGCGGGCGCAGGACGCACGCTAGAAGCTACTGTCGGCAACGCCAGTCGTCGCAGGTCCACGGCCAGCTCTTTGGCGGACTGGTATCGGCTCTCCGGCTCTTTCTCCAGGCACTTCAGGATGATTTCTTCAAGTCGGGGGGAAAGGTCATGGTTCAGCCGCCCGGGTGGTGGCGGGGGCTTGTGCAGTATGTCATCGACCAGCGCAGTTGCCACCTTTTCGCGAAACGGGCGCTTTCCAGTCGCCATCTCGTAGAGCACTGCGCCCGCAGCGTAGATGTCGCTACGTCCATCCGCCGGCTTGCCCCGCAGTTGCTCCGGCGGCATGTAAGGCAGTGTCCCCGCCACCGCGGCGCTACTGCTCAACTGGTCGGCCGTGGACACCTCGCTTTCGGGACGTAGGAGCTTGGCCAGCCCGAAGTCGAGCACCTTCGCCTGTCCCTTCGGCGTGACAACGATATTCCCGGGCTTCAGGTCCCGATGCACCACTCCGTGCTCATGCGCCTCTTCCAGCGCCGCGGCAATCTGTGCTCCGAGCTTCAGCACTTCCCTTTCAGGCAACGCACCCGCCGCAAGTCGCTCCGCCAGGGCCGTCCCAGGGATATACTCCATCACCAGGAAGTCCACACCGTCATGCCTCCCGAACTCATACACTGATTCGATGTTGGGATGATTCAGTTTCCCCAGCGCGAGGGCTTCTTTGTGGAAGCGCTTGCGGGTGGGTTCATCTGACAACGCGCCTAGCGGCAGAACCTTCAGGGCCACGTCACGCTCGAGCAGCTCGTCCCTAGCGCGGTAGACCACACCCATCCCCCCCTCGCCGATTTTCCCAACGATGCGGTAGTGGCCAAGTGTGAGGCCAACCATGGGGAGGGAACCCGCCCTCGCGCAGGATCTTAGGCCGCGCCCTCAGGCAAGTCAACGCGGAGCGCGCAGTTATGCGCGCCGGTCTGTTGGTTTGTCACAAAAAGGGTTGAAAACTGCTCCCTCTCGTCCAGATTGGGTCAAAAGCCCAACGTTCCAGCAGCGGTGCATGACAATGTTGCGGGAGGCGTGATAGCCTCTGTGCAGTATTTCATCGGCCCGGACTGCCCATGGCCACTCCCAGCATTCAATTCGAAAGAACAGACGTCACTGAGCGAGTGCTCGAAGTGATTCGCGAACTCCTGGTGGAACTGGGGAGCGAAGGGGCGCTGGCGTCGCTCTCGGGACAGGCACATCTGGACAGAGACCTGGGGCTGGGCAGCCTCGAGCGGGTCGAGTTGCTGGCGCGGCTGGAATCGGCGTTCCACGTGCGCCTGCCCGACCGGGCGGTAGGAGAAGCCAATACGCCGGATGACCTGATCGGGGAGTTGGTGCGCGCCAATGCGAACGGCGGTGCGGCGGCAGAAGCTTTTTCCGGAGTGCACGCGGCGGTCACGACACAGGCGATGCGCGCCGCGGCGCGGGGTTCGCCAGCGGGCGGCCGGGGCGTGGAAGCCGCGGAAACGCTGCTTGACGTGCTGCGTTACCGCGCGCGATTCGACGCCGAGCGGCCTCACCTGATTGTCCAGGACGATGAGGGCACGAGCGCCACGCTGACGTTTGCGCAGCTTTATGAAGGCGCGCAAACGGTGGCAGCGGAGCTGGCGCAGCGCGGGGTGGCGCCCGGCGACACCGTAGCGGTCATGCTGCCGACGTCGCAGGAGTTCTTTCTTTCATTCGCCGGGATTTTGCTGGCAGGCGCGATTCCTGTGCCGATTTATCCGCCGTTCCGCGCGGACCAGATTGAAGAATACGCCGAGCGCCAGACAGCGATTCTGCAAAACGCGGAGGCGCGGCTGCTGGTGACCTTCCGCCGGGCCGAAGCGGTAGCGCGGTTGCTGAAACCGAGGGTCAAGTCGCTGGCGGGCGTTGTGGACGCGGCGGAATTGGCGGAATCCGGCGCAGGAGAAAAGCAGCCGGTAGCGCCGGGAGCGCTGCCGGTGAATCTGACCGGGCGGCGCGCCGCGCGAAAGGCGGAGGACATCGCGTTTTTGCAGTACACCTCGGGCTCGACGGGCGAGCCCAAGGGCGTGGTGCTGACGCACGCCAATCTGCTGGCGAACATCCGGGCCATCAGCGAAGCCGTAGAAGTGAACCCCGCGGACGTGGGCGTGAGCTGGCTGCCGCTTTATCACGACATGGGCTTGATCGGCGCGTGGCTGACGCTGCTGTACAACGGCCTGCCGGTTGCGGTGATGTCGCCGATGACGTTCCTGACGCGGCCGGAGCGCTGGCTGTGGGCGTTTCATCAGCATCGCGGAACGCTGGCGGCGGCGCCGAACTTTGCCTACGAGCTGTGCGTGCGGAAAATCGCGGACCGGGATATCGAGGGACTCGACCTCAGCTCCTGGCGCGCGGCCCTGAACGGAGCGGAGCCGGTGAACCCGGAAACGCTCGAACGATTCAGCGCGCGGTTCGCAAAGTACGGGTTCCGGCGCGAAGCGCTGCTGCCGGTCTATGGACTGGCGGAGGCTTCGCTGGCGGTAACGGTGCCCCGGCCGGGCCGGGGGTTCCTGGTGGACCGCATCGAGCGGGAAACGTTCACCAGCCAGGGGCGCGCCGTGCCCACAACGACGGAGGATCGCTCGGCGATTGCGTTTGTATCCTCGGGCGCGCCGGTGCCGCGCCATGAAGTGAGAATCGCGGATGCGCGCGGCAACGAAGCGGGAGAGCGCGTCGAGGGGTATTTGTGGTTCCGCGGACCTTCGGTGACGCGGGGGTATTACCGGAACCCGGCGGCTACGGCGACGTTGTTCCCGCAGGGTCAGGCCCACGCAGAAGAGCCGAATGAGTTCGCGTGGGTGGATTCGGGCGACCGCGCTTATCGCGCCGACGGCGAGATTTACATCACCGGGCGCGTGAAGGACATCATCATCAAGGCCGGGAGAAATATTTATCCCCACGAGGTCGAGGAGGTTGCGGGGCGCGCCGAAGGGGTTCGAAAGGGCTGTGTGGTGGCCTTCGGGCTGCGGGACGCCGGGACAGGGACCGAGCGATTGGCGGTGGTGGCGGAAACTCGCGAGACGCAGCCGGCCAGACGGGCGGAGATCGCGCAGTCCATCAAAGAGGAAATCAACGCGGCGCTGGGATTGCCTCCCGACGTGGTGGAACTGATTCCTCCGGGAAGCATTCCGAAGACATCGAGCGGAAAGTTGCGGCGCGAAGAGACCAAGCGCCTCTACCTGGCTGACCGGCTCGAAAGCAAGCCGCCGGCGTGGATGCAGATTGCGCGGCTGGGGACGGCGAGCGCGCTGCGAGCGGCTTGGCAAGGAGCTCGACGGGGCGTGCGCCGCACATTGGAGGTGGCGTACGGCGTGTATGCCCTGATCGTGTTCGGGATGTGGATTGTCCCGGCGTGGGCGCTGGTGCAACTGATGCCGAGCCGGCGCGCCGCGTGCCGGTTCACATCGGCGGCGCTGAAAGCCTACCTGGCGCTGGTGGGCTGCCGGGTACGCGTGGAAGGCCGGGAATATCTGGAGCGTTCGGGGCCGCAGGTGCTGGTGTCAAACCACACCAGCTACTTCGATGCGCTGGCGCTCATGGCCGGACTGGGAGTAAACTACCGCTTCGTGGCGAAAGTCGAGGTCGGCGGGATGCCGTTTATTGCGACGTTCCTGAAAAAGATGGGCCACTACTCGTTTGACCGGAGCGATCCGCAGGCGCGGCTGCGGCAGGCAGAGGAGATCGAGCAAACTCTGCAGCGCGGCGAATCGGTGATGGTTTTTCCCGAAGGGACATTCACGCCGTACGAAGGCGTGCGGCCGTTTCAACTGGGGGCTTTCAAAGCAGCCGTGGCCGCCGGATGCCCGATTTGTCCGGTGTCGCTGCAAGGGACGCGGCAATTCTTGCGTGACCGCACGACGCTCCCGCGGATAACCCGCGTGACGATTACGATTTCCGCGCCGATCGCGCCGCCCGCCTCCTCCGGCAACGCTGCATCCTCCCAGGAGGATTCTTCCTCAGACTGGCACGCCATCGTGCGACTGCGTGACGCCGCCCGCGAAGCCATTGCGCGGCATTGCGGCGAGCCGCTGCTGTAGATTCGTTATGATTGCCAGCCTTCCGTAATGCCTCAGTGCTGAAGCATGAAAACTACCGTGATGTAGGTTTCCACCTCCACAGCCTGGCCGTTGAGAATCAACGGGCGGTAACGCCACTGCTGCACGGCGTCGTAGCTGGCGCGGATGAAGAGCGGGTCGCCCCTCAGCACCTCCAGAGAACTGATGGAGCCATCCGTGGAAATGGTGGCGCGAAGCTCGACGCGGCCTTCGCGATGCGCCATTCTCGCAAGGACGGGGTAGAGCGGTTCGACGCGATGAATGAGCATCGCGGGGTCCATCTGCGAAACCACGACTTTCCGCGGGGGCGCTACAGCAGTAGCCAGCGGTGCGGGCGGTGCGGGGCGAGTAGTGTCTGGCCCTCCAATCCCAGAAGGTATCCCCACCGGTGAACTGTCGGCGGGTGCGTCGTTTCCGAGATTGCTGGGCGGGTTCGGACCTTGCGTACTGATGCTGGAGGGGATCGGCCGTCTGGTGGCGTCGTAGATCATACGGTTGGTTGCATGGTGCGCGCCGGCAGGACGAGAAGTTGGGCGCTGCGCGGGTTGCGGTACGCCGTAGAACGGCGGGACAGGCGTGACGCCGACAAGAGAAAGTTTTTCACCTGTGGCGAGGAACGGCACAAGCACCAGCGCCGCGAGAACTGCGGCTTGAATCACGAGCGAAAGAGCGAGAGCCTTGCTGCGCGAACGCCGGGCGCGCCCCAGTTGTTCCGCGTCGCCATCCACCAGGCAAGCCCCGAGCGGACTTTTCGATACTGGACGGACTTCAGGGGTCTTCGTGGACATCACACACCTCCGTTGAGATTCCGCTGCGGGAGAGCCGCCCTGTGCGGGCTACAAGTGCCTTTTGGCAGCGCTGGCTCCGCGCTAAGACAAGAAGCGAAGCCAGCGCCGCTCCGCAGGGATGCGAGGTGCGCGCGTCCTCAGTGTGGTTGGACACCGGCAAGATAGCGAAGTTCCCGGAGGCGCGGTCCCAAGCGATGAGTGGATGAGTTCCGGGAATAGAAGCCGGATTTCGGCAGTTTATCCCGAGGGGCGGTGCTGACGATCGCGGGACAATCTAATGTAACTTAATGAAAGAAAAGGGGTTAGCGGAAACGCCGCATCCTTCTGCGTTTTTACAGCATCTAATTTTGCGGATTTACCCCGCTGATTGAGGGGGGCGAAAGATGAACCGACAGTACCGGGAAACAGTTGGCGTACGAAACACCGGGTGGGCCGCTTTGGACCGCGATCCACAAGAGGATTTGGTGGAGTACGTCTGCCCGCATTGCGGGCAGCGCGGAACGAAAAAGGCGCGGCGCGAGCGGACTCTTTACCGCTTCACCGATGGGTTTGTGCAGGACTTGCAGGGTGAAGTGACGACATGCCGGACGTGCCGGCAGTCGTTGCGGGTCGTGCCGGTGGTGATGTTTTTCCTGCGTAACTCCCCGCTTAATAGCGATCCCAATCGCGGTCGCGACGCCAACTGTGTTCACGCTCCCAGCGCTCGCGTTCGCGCCAACACCTTTCGCGAGCTTCGCGAAGTTCGTGGCGCTGATGATCGGCCTGACGGCTGTAAAAGCCGTGGCGATTGATTTCGCGCTGGAGCTTCCATTCGTGCTTCTCGATGTCGCTTTTCCAACCCTTTGCAAACCCAGTGATGTTGCGCCAGACCATAACGGCCTCCCGGCAACGGCGGCCTCTGCCTGGAATGCTTGGCCGGGGCTGGAAAGCCCGTCGCCTACACTAGAAGAACCCAAAGACCGGTCAAAAAGTTGCGGGGATTTGGCTTTGGCGCAGCGTCTGAAATTCACTCCTCGAGGTCCGTATCCAGCTTCATGTGGTATTTCTCGAGCCGGGAACGCACGCGCTCGAAGGCCTGGTCCACGGTGTCGGCGAATTGCAGCAGGCCGTATTCCTCGTCGTCAATCACGCCCCAGCGGAGCATGGCGCGCCAATTGAGGACTTCATCCCAAAAGCGGCGGCCGTAAATGAGAATCAGGTTGTGTTTGGGGAGCTTGCCGGTTTGCAGCAGGGTGAGCATTTCCCAGAGTTCGTCCATGGTGCCAAAGCCGCCCGGAAAAACGATGAGGGCTTTGGAGAGCTGCGCGAACCAGAGCTTGCGCATGAAAAAGTAATGGAAGTTGAAGCTCAGCTCGGGGCTGATGTAGGGATTGGCAAACTGTTCGTGGGGAAGCTCGATGGAAAGGCCGACGGACTTGCCGCCGGCTTCCGAAGCGCCGCGGTTGGCGGCTTCCATGATGCCCGGTCCGCCGCCGGAGCAGATGACAAACCGCCGCGGATGCTCGCCGAGGGTCATGGCCCAAGCGGTGATGCGGCGGGAGAGTTCCCGGGCCTCTTCGTAATAACGCGACATCTCCAGCGCGCTGCGCGCTTCGCGAAGCGCCGCGCGGTGCTGCTTTTGCCGGCCGCCGGAGAAGCGCGCGGTGCGGGTTTGCTTCAGCCGCGCCAACCGGGCCGCTGCGGCTTCGCGCGAACCGATGCGCGCCGAGCCGAACATCACGATGGTGTCGCCGATACCTTCCTGCCGGAGCTGCACCAGCGGGTGGAGGTACTCGCCGAGAATGCGCAGCGGGCGCGCGACCTTGCTTTCCAGAAAAACGGGGTCGCGATAGGCGACCTGCGGCGCGTGCGCCGGCCGCAATGTGTGGCGAGATGAACTCATCGAGCTTCTCCCAGGAAAACGGACAGACCATCCATTCTACGCAGGGGAGATTGCCAAAAACCAGCCGCCCTTTGGCCCGCGTTGCGTTTGAGACATCGGTGGGGACGGATTGGCAGCCAACGCCGGGAGAACAAGCGGCGTCGAAGAGAGTAGACTAGGGGAGAGGATGGTGAGATGAGGCTGTCCCGAATCTTTTCCGCTGAAGCGTTGCTTCTGGCAGGCGCCATTTGCCTGTTCTTTGCGGACGCGGTCCGGGCGCAGGCGCCGGTGGGCCCGATTACACCGAAGCCGGGAGCGCCGGTGCAGCAGGTGCCCGACAACGCGCAAGGAAAAATCAAAGTCCGGGTCAACCTGGTGAGTACACCGGTGACCGTGCGGGACGCCAAGGGCGAGATGGTGGTCAGCCTGAATCAGAGCGATTTCCGCGTGTTCGACAACGGCGTTGAGCAGAGGGTCTCGCATTTCGACGTGGGCGGCGACCCGCTTTCGCTGGTGTTGCTGATCGAAACCAGTTCGCGCATCGAGGCGCTGCTGCCGGCGATCCGCAAGACCGGTATCGTCTTCACGCAGACGGTGATGGGGCCGACGGGCGAAGCAGCGGTGATCGGCTTCAACGATTCGGTGGACAAACTCGCCGATTTCACCAGCGACGCCGACAAGATCGAGAAGACCGTGGGAAGCATGCGCATGGGGACTTCGGGAACGAGGCTTTACGATGCGCTCTCGACCGCCGTTGAGATGCTCACGAGCCGGCCGGAGGCGGGCGCGGCTTCGGGTGGGGACAAAAGTGTTGCGGGGCGGCGGCGCGTGATTCTGGCGCTTTCCGAAGCAGTGGACACGGGAAGCCAAACCAAGCTCGGCGAAGTGCTGCACCAAGCGCAACTCGCCAACGTGACCATTTACAGCGTGGGGCTCTCAACGACTTCGGCGGAATTGCGCGGGGAGCCCAGGAAGGTGGCTCCGCAGCTTTCGCCGCCGGGAACGTTTCCACGGCCGCCGCTTCCCGGCACGCCGCAGACACCCACCACCGAAGCACAGCGCGACGCCAACATTGACATCCTGGCTGCGGCCATCTGGGCCATCCAGCATATTCACAATGCGGTGGCAGCCCCCCCGCTCGAAGTTGCCGCCACCGCCACCGGCGGGGCGCACATTTCGACATTCAAAGACCGCTCCATCGAAACGGCGCTCGACCAGATCGGCGGCGAGTTGCACGCGCAGTACTCCCTCAGCTACACCCCCGCGGGAACGGAGCCTGCCGGCTATCACGAAATTAAAGTGGAAGTCGCGCGCCCGGGATTGAAGGTGCGCGCGCGTCCGGGATATTACCTCGCGCCACCGGCGAGTTAGGAAGCGCAGCGCCGGCGCGGGACCGAGACAATTGCCCCGCCAGATGCAATAAAACGGTCAGTCAATGTGCTTCCAAAACGACGCCTCTCGAGAGGAGAGGAATGCGTCTTTGCACGCGGCCCAGCGCTGCATGTGGGGCGTTTCGAGATGCCGCGTGTGGTGGTCGCGGCTGGCCCAGATTTCAACGAGCATGAAATGGCCGGGAGTGCTCGCGGAGCGGTGGAGTTCGTAGGTTAGACACCCTTCTTCCCGGCGCGTGGCGGGTACGAGCGCCCGCAGTTCTTGTTCGAGGACTCCTTCCTGGCCTTCGCGCGCACGGAACTGAACAATCAGAACCATGGCGTCCGGGGTCAGGCGCAGTGGGGCCGGACGCCCGCGCGCGGACCTAGCCGGCTTCTTTTTGCGCTTGGCTGGCATGCCGCGAGGATTATACCCGGCTTCTGCCCGAATGTTTCTGCTCGCCGGGGATCAACCGGGACAGTGATTCTTTCCGGCCAGGCCGGAATCTTCGAATCGCTCGCAAAAAACGCTCGCTCAGAACGACATTTCAGCCCTTGGCTGAGTCCTTCTCCCCGTTTTCCTCTTCGAGGATGGAAGCGGCCGCGGCGATGGAGTCGTCCGGGTCGAGCCGCAGCAGGCGGACGCCCTGGGTGGAGCGGCCGGCTTCGCGGATTTCGTTGGCATGGACGCGGATCACCTTGCCGTTCTCGGTGATGATCATCACGTCGGACTCTTCGCTCACCTGGAGCGTCGCGACGACCGAGCCATTGCGCTCGGCCGTCTTCATATTGACGACGCCTTTGCCGCCTCGCGAGGTGATGCGGTATTCGGCGAGCGGCGTGCGCTTGCCGTAACCCTTTTCGGACACGGTGAGCATCAGGGTGGTCAGCGAATCCTTGATGTGCTCGTTTTCAAGCTCGTCGAGATCCTGCGTGGTCTGGTTGTGCTCTTTGGCGATGATTTCGAAATCGGGCTGGACGGCGTCCATGCTGACGACGTAGTCGTCTTTGCCGAGGTCCATGCCGATGACGCCGCCGGCGGCGCGGCCCATGGAACGCACTTCGGTCTCCCGGAACAGGATGGCCTGGCCTTCGTGGCTGGCGAGGAAGATCATCTGCTTGCCGTCGGTGAGCTTGGCGCCGATGAGCTCGTCTTTGGCTTCGAGGTTGATAGCGATAATGCCGCTGGCGCGCGGGTTGGAGAATTCGGTGAGCGCGGATTTTTTCACCGTGCCGTTGCGCGTGGCCAGGAACACGAATTTGCTTTCGTCTTCGAGGTTGCGCGCGGCGACGAGCGCGGTGAGCTTCTCATCTTCCTGGAAGCGGACCAAGCTCGAGATAGCTTTGCCGCGCGTGGCCGCGGCGGCTTCGGGAATTTCGTACACCTTCAGCCAGTACACGCGGCCCTTGGAAGTGAACAGCAAAATGTAGCTGTGGGCCGAGGCGATGAAGAGGTGTTCGACGAAGTCCTCTTCCTTGGTGCGCGCACCGATGCGGCCTTTGCCGCCGCGCGACTGGTGGCGATAGACGTCCACGGAGGTGCGCTTGACGTAGCCGGCGTGGCTTACGGTGATGGCCATATCGGTGTCCGCGATAAGGTCTTCGAGCTTGATTTCGTCCACTTTGTCCACGATTTGCGTGCGGCGGTCGTCGCTATAATCTTTCTGGACCTCGCGCAACTCGGCGACAATCACCGCCTTGAGCTTCTTCTCACTCGCCAGAATTTCTTTCAGCTCGGCAATCCTCACCTGGATTTGCTTCAATTCTTCGAGGATTTTCTCGCGCTCCATCTGGGTCAGGCGGTGGAGTTGCAAGTCCAGGATGGCCTGGGCCTGGCGGTCGGTGAACTCCCAGGTTTCCATCAGGCCGGTCTTGGCCTCTGCGGGAGATTTAGAACGGCGGATGAGTTTGATGATTTCGTCGAGATGCTCGAGGGCTTTCTTGAAGCCCAGCAGGATGTGCTCGCGCTCTTCGGCCTTGCGCAAATCGTAGCGCGTGCGGCGGAGAACAACGTCGCGGCGGTGTTCGATGAACAGGCGAATCAGCTCGACAAGGCCCAGCTCCTTGGGCTGTCCGCCGACAATGGCCAGCAGGATCATGCCGAAGGATTCCTGCATCTGGGTGTGCTTGAAGAGATTGTTGAGGATGAGCTGGGATTCTTCGCCGCGCTTGATTTCGATGACGATGCGCATGCCTTCGCGGTCGGATTCGTCGCGGACATCGCCGATGCCGTCGAGCTTCTTGGTCTGGACCAGCTCGGCGATGCGCTCGATGAGCCGGGCCTTGTTCACCTGATAGGGGATTTCGGTGATGATGATGTTTTCGCGGTCCTTGCCGGCATCTTCGATGGCGGCCTTGGCGCGCATGGTGAAGCTGCCGCGGCCGGTCTTGTAGGCTTGCTCGATGCCTTCGCGGCCAGCGATGAAACCCCCGGTGGGGAAATCGGGGCCGGGGACGAGCTTCATCATTTCCTTGAGCGAGGCTTCGGGCTTTTCAATCAGCAGCACGGTGGCGTCAATGATTTCGCGCAAATTGTGCGGCGGAATGTTCGTGGCCATGCCCACGGCGATTCCCGAAGAGCCGTTGACCAGCAGGTTGGGAATGCGCGTGGGAAGGACGGTGGGCTCGGTGGTGGTCTCGTCGAAATTGGGGACCACGTCTACGGTCTCCTTCTCGATGTCGGCGAGCATCTCCTCGGCGATCTTTGCCAGGCGCGCTTCGGTATAACGCATGGCCGCCGGCGGGTCGCCGTCCACCGAGCCGAAGTTCCCCTGACCGTCCACGAGCGGATAGCGCATATTGAAGCCCTGGGCGAGGCGGACCAGCGCGTCATAGACGGGCGTGTCGCCGTGAGGATGGAATTTGCCGAGGACTTCGCCGACGATCTTGGCGCACTTGCGATAGGCTTTGGTGGAGGTGAGGCCGAGCTCGTACATGCCGAAGAGAATTCGGCGATGGACGGGCTTGAGACCGTCGCGGACGTCGGGCAGCGCGCGTCCGATGATGACGCTCATGGAGTAGTCGAGATACGACTTGCGCATCTCGGTTTCGATGTCCACCGGAAGAATTATGGATTGCGTTGTTTCGTCCGCCATTGCTCCTCGCCTTGGTTGGTTACTTGCGCGTACAGCCCGCTTCCGCTAGCATCAAAGGGTGAACTATCGCTTCTCCGCTCTGATCACGAAAGAAGACGACTGGTATGTCGCCAGGTGCCCTGAACTGAGTGTCACCTCGCAAGGCAAGGATGTCGAAGGTGCGCGGGCCAACCTTCGCGAAGCCATCGAGCTGTACCTGGAAACCTGGGGCGCACCAGAGTCCGACCCCTCCGAGCAAGCCGCATAGCCTAAGCTCTCTTTGCCGTCCACTTCCAGGGCATGCCTTCATTTCTCGCCGGTCTTCCAGACACAAGGAAGGCAGACAGGAGATCGCAAAAGTTGCCGTCTAATTTCAGCTTCATTGCCGCGCTCCTCGAAGAAAGCAAAGCTGAGTTCCTGCATGGCCACCAGCCGTTCGAGCGGCGGACGGCTCTGCCAGTAGGCATATTCCTCATCCTTGGACTGCAGGAGAGTTTCCGTATTGTGCTTGAGGATACGCACGGCCGTTTCACTTATGGATTGGTTTGTTTCGTCCGCCATTCTATCTCCCTGGATGTCTTCTCTTAATTGATGGTCTTGGACAGTGTGAATTCCTCAACTGCTCTTATCACTCGCGTACATGAGCGTCCACAGGCTCTCTCGAATTTGAGTTCTCCATGTCGAGCCAGAACAAGAACGAGCTTCGGCAGTGATTTCAGGTAGTTTCGCATTGTTGCGTAACATGGAGGCGCTTCTTCAGAGTCGCCCCGTAGTCTTGTCCACTGACGCAGCAAACTTCTGTGAACACCTGAGAAAGATTGTCGGCTTTCAAGGTATTCCTTCTCGACAAACGCTCTAATATTCGGAGATTGATCAAAACGGCGTGAAACTCCCTTATCGCGGCGGGGTCTATCGGCCAACTCAGCGTAACCCCCACTGAATCTCGCGTACCAACGCCAGATGGTCCTCGCGCTCACCTTGTTTTTCAGGGCCTGCGACTGTGCGATCTGATCCATGTTTATGACTTCTCGCCCGCCCCCCTCAGCGCCTCGCCGCGAGGCCAAGCCACGCGTCCTCCGGAATTCAAGTAAAGGCGCTATTGCATCATATCGATGATGCGCTTGCCCCGTCAGATGGTGTGGAACAACTACGCGTGCTCCTTTTGTCCTTCGTTCGCAATGCCTCATCCAATCGAGTAGGTCCCGCCAAGTGATATGTAATTGGCTTCGCATGGTTCAGAACTTCGACGTATTCTCGTCCGGAGACTTTATGTGTTATGCGTCGGCAGAAATCGTCAACGCCGCGCGGCCAATTCCAACACGTACGCTTTCACGGTATCGAAAGCGTCGGCGGCGTTGGTAAACCGCCGATCCGCGAAGTGCTCCTCGATTTCCTTCAAGAACTCTTCTCGCTCGGCATCGGTTGCGAACTCAACTGCGACACCGCGCTCGTTGTCCGGCGTTGTTGTCCGCGTTGCGCGAAAGTCGCTGCAGGAGATTCCCCGCAGCCCCGGCAATGTCAGCCACCCCAGTTGATAGAAAATTTGGTCCACGATCCGCCCACTCTATCCTTACGTATACAACTCTCTGAGAATTCCTCGAGTTTTTTCGAATGCTTCTCTGCATACCTCAGGTGAAGGGACTCCGGTGTGCACAGCGTCCCTGCCGCTGAGACGTATAGAATCTGCACCGTCCCAGGTAGCTCTGAGATCTGGACGGGTACTCCTAGCGGTCCCGATCAAAGACCAAAGAGAGTCCCTCTGTTGGGGTCGAAGTGATTCGTCACCGCGTTGCCGAGCCTCGCGAGTCAAAAAATCACGCAGACCAAACTCCAGTGAGGAACGACAAATGATCAGACATGCTGAAAAGAGACCAACAACGTACGATCTCGTGGCTTCCAACAGGTATTGTTGTACGTCTTCAGGTACTTCCAATACGGCAGGGAGCGTCCGGAGTGCTTCCGCTCTATCAATCATGTCCACGAAAGCCATTCCGAATACCCTGGCGTACTCGCTAGCGACTTCGTTTCTCAAACCAGCTTGGGAATTCGTCAAAAGTGTCGCCTCCAATTCCTCAAGCGACCGCTTGGTTAAGGCTTCCCGTGCCAAAACGATTGGAGTAGCCATTTCTTGGATACCCTTCGTGAGAAGTTCATAGCTTGAGGAAATAATTGCACCGTAGCCCAGCCCAGCCACTATCCTAGCTAGTTTCTTCCCTTCTTGATCGCCGTAAAGGCGAATGAAGAATTGTTCAGTCCACCAGTCATTCCAGTGATCAGAGAGAAGGCCGCGGGCAAGGGGATCGTCCGGAGCCTTTTCTTCAATATCATCGCGAATCTCTTCAAGTTCCCCGAGCTCTTCCCCGAAAAACTCTTCCATCTCATCGAATGTGACGCAATAGTTCTTCACCAAAACAATTTCGCCAAGCTCGTCCTTGGAAAGATCGTAGTGACCCTCAGCAAGTTGTTCTAATACTCGACCGACGAGAGCTGCTTTGTCTGAAGGCATGGAGATCAGATGTCCAGGTTCACGACTTCGAGGGCGTTGTCCTCGATAAATTTGCGGCGCGCCTCGACGTTTTCCCCCATGAGCGTCGTGAAAATATCTTCGGCAGCGACGGCGTCTTCCAGCCGGACCTTAAGCAGCGTGCGCGTCTCGGCGTTCATGGTGGTGCTCCAGAGCTGGTCAGGATTCATTTCGCCCAGGCCCTTGAACCGCGTGATGGTGAAATCCTTTTTGGCATCTTCCATGACGTAGGACAGAACATCGCCGACTTTTTCCTTGGTCACTTTGTCGCCATTGCGGGTGACCGTGAACGGCGGATGATTGAACTCTTCGATTTGCTTGGCCAGGGCGCGCAGGCGTTTATATTCGGGGGTCGAGGCCAGCGCCCAATTGATCTTGCGGTTGTTGGGCGCGGCAAACTGGATCTCGTGCAGGCTGTGCTCCTCATCGAAAGTGATTTTGCCGTCGAGCTTGAGTTTTGCTTTTTCCACGGATTTCAGGAGCTTGTCGAGCAGCTTCTTATCTTCGAAGTCGGTTTTCTTTTCGAGGCCGCTCTCGGCGAGTAGCTCGACCAGACCCGCATCGCGGAGGCGGCGGCCGAGCTTGGCGGTGACCTGCTCGTACTCCTGCACGTTGAGAAGGAATTTCGTGAGGCCCGCGCCCTGGAGCGTGCCGCCTTCTTTGGCTTTGACGACGTGGTCTTCGGTGGCGCGCTTCATCAGCTCGCCGGCGAAGTCGCGCTCGTCGCGGATGTAGCGCTCGGACTTGCCGCGCTTAACGCGATAGA
>WNGL01001133.1_pt1 | contig 41084 bp, 36 predicted proteins | sample 5400591 | NCBI WGS metagenome assembly WNGL01 (sample SAMN13153377, study PRJNA577476) | soil metagenome | isolation source: 80 cm soil or saprolite under Garry oak tree replicate 1 | place: USA:California | collected 2016-06-15
AGCTACGACTGAGAAGACACAGCCGAGCATTAGGCCGAACGCTAGGTCTGTAACAATAAGCTCGGCAGCGACCATAGCAGCGATTAGCTGCCAGTGTACGGGTACTTGACTGTGCCGGATGCTACGGCATCAGGCGCGACCACTACTAACCCCCCACTTTGCCACTGGACGAGCACCATGCTATGCCCAGACTGCTTCCCTGTGGCGTCAACCTTGAACTGTCCAAAGAAAGTCATAATGTGCATGCTTGAGATGGCCTGCCTGACGTTTGTTGTATCCGTGCTGTTTGCGGTCTGGATCGCGTCTGCCAGCACAACGACAGCCGCGCCGGCTTCTCCAGAGTGGTAGGTTGGGGATCCAGCGTTGGACTGCTTCGAGTAATAGTTGACGAATTGGGTCTCATTTGGACCATACCACGGGATGCCTGCGGTCTGAGCCGCAGCCGGGCTGTATGTCACGGTTGTTTCCCACTGCGATGGGCCTGTTACCAGATTTGCTTCGCCGCTGAGTTGTTGCTGGAACTGTGGCTCCGTCACGGCCACCAGTAACGAGATGAAGTTGGGCTTCCATCCTACAGACGACAGTTGTTGCACGATCTTTACTCCATCGGCGTAATGGCCTCCTCCGATTAGGTCGTCGGCTAGGTCTCCATGGGCCTCTGCGAGAAATGTATGGAGGTCTTGGGCGGTGGACGGGTATGACGCGTTGTAGACCACGGTTAGATGTAGGTGCGCTGCGTAATTGGAGGCCTTAATGCCGGCCGTCTTGGAGAACGAGTCATCCGCGTAGAGAAAGGCAAGTTTGTCGCCTGGATGGTTGGCCGCGAGCCAGTCGATCGCATTATTGAAGTAGGTAGAGGCAGGGCTGAGAACACCGAAGACGTTCTTGTAGCCCAGAGTCCAGATCGAGTCGGCCGAGCCGCCGTGCGACAACATGACTAGGTTGTTGTGTTCGGCGAGTGGTGCCGCAGTCCCTGTCAAGAGACTGCTGTATGGGGCGAGGAGGAACTGTGCACAATCCTGCGTGATGATTTTCGTGTAGAGCTGCGGAACAAGAGTCGATGAACTCTGATCGTCGTAGTAGTCTAAAGTTATGTTACGCGCCTTTCCGTTAACGGTTACTCCTCCGTTGTCGTTAATCCAACTGGCCGCGGCCTTGATGCCTGCGAGCGACTTTCCGCCCTCGACGTTATAGGTCCCAGTAAGCGAGATGGTGAAGCCGACCTTTATGTCGCTGCTCGTGGCCGAAGCGCAAGGCGACCGTGCGACGTAATTGACGTAGTAGTAGACGCCTCCGCCGGAGGCAACCACCAGCGCGACAATAACTATGACAATGATCGCCGTACTCCTCGTTATCCGTTTGCGAGGTTCTGCTTGCATGCCAGAATGGTATGTTTTACCCTCTGTGAAAGGTATTAACTTTGTGGGAGGATGTAATATGTCCACACTTGACTCGCGTGGCCCGTCATTGCAAACATTCTGCCTGAACGATGGTCAGCATTCTATGATCGTCATGGGGGTTTTGGGTCAGTCAAGAATTCGAAAATCATTCGGTCTAACGCCGATTGTTTTTGTGGCCGGTCAACAGAACTTGCGTTAGTTGCAGTCATTGTAGGCGCTAATCGCTCTGTTGGTTAATTCGAGCTAAAATTGCTAGTGGATTACTTTGAACATGGCGTTCCACGAGTTTAGAGAGACAGCTGCTCTTACCCATAATGGCACGAGAGCCTCCAGCCACTTGGCTTCAGTGATTCCGCCGATGTCGATGGCGCCCGCCCATCCGAACTCTTTCAGAATCTGAGCAACCTTATGCTTCGCCTCAGCATCATTGCCGCAGATCAACATCTCCGCAGTCTTATCGCCAGGGCTGATCATACGCGAGTTGGGCACCGTGTTGAAACACTTTACAACCTTCGATTGGGGAAGTTTCCGCTGAATCTTCTCACCCAGAGAGTCCGCGAGTCCAGTGAAAAGTCCTGGTGGCATTCCCTTCGAAAAATCAAGAGCATTCGTCGTATCTATGACGATCTTGCCGGCAAAGTTCTTGGCGCCCGCCAGGCCGATCACATCGTCAACTGCAGATCCTAGCGGCGCAAATACGAGGATATCCCCGTAGGATGCTGCTTCCGAAAAGGTTCCGGTCGAGGTCTCCCCCTGAGCCTCCTTCCGCCAGACCTTAAGCTTCTCGCTATCTGGTGTCCGAGATCCCAGCTTGACACTGTGGCCATGGCTTACAAATCCCTTACCCAGAGTCTTACCCACATCACCACTGCCCAGAATACCCACCTTCATCGCTAAAACCTGCTTCAGCAGTCAATGAACCAGTATAATATGATTGACCTGTGCGGAATCCCGCAACCACTTCAGCTTCGGATTCGCGACCGCCCGGACTTCTCTCTATCTCAACCCTGCAAGGGATAGGAGATAGTATAGGAACGCTGCGATCGCGGCCGCTGCGGGTATTGTCAGGACCCAAGCATAGACTATTCTTCGTGCCACTCCCCACCTTACAGCTGACAATCGTCTCGTGGCACCGACGCCCATTATCGCACCTGCGATCGTGTGGGTCGTGCTAACGGGGATGCCCAGGGATGCTGTTGCGAAGAGGGTTGATGCTGCTGCGGTTTCGGCGCTGAACCCGCCGAAGGGGTGGAGCTTGGTTATTTTCATGCCCATCGTTCGGACTATTCTCCAGCCTCCAAACCATGTTCCCAAGCCCATCGCGACTCCAGCCATTATTATGACGTAATACGGTACGTAGAAGCTCGGGCCTAGAACGCCCTGCGCGAAGAGGAGTGCGGCGATGATCCCCATTGTCTTCTGAGCATCATTCGTCCCGTGTCCCAGACTGTAGAGGGCCGCAGAGACGAGTTGGAGGCGACGGAAAGCGTGGTCGGCTGTTGAACGGTGGAAACGCATTCCGATTCGAGCCGTCAAAAGGACGAGGCCTATCGCGGCCAATAGGCCGATGAGTGGAGAGAGAACGATGAAAAGGAGTATCTTGTTCACGCCTGCAACCTGGACCACTCCCCATCCCCCCTTTACGACGCCTGCCCCGATGAGCCCGCCCACGAGGGCGTGTGAAGAGCTCGTGGGTAGACCGAACCACCAGGTTATGATATCCCAGGCGATCGCGCCCAGAAGAGTTGCTAGAAGAAGCCAGGCTGTAACGATACTCGGGTCAATCGTCCCCTTCCCGATCGTGGACGCAACGTTAACACCGAAGAGGAAGGCGGCGACGAAGTTGAAGAAGGCAGCCCAGAGGACCGCGGTCCTAGGCGAGAGGACCCGGGTCGAGACGACGGTCGCTATCGAGTTCGCGGCGTCATGAAAGCCGTTCATGAAATCGAAAAATAACGCCACGAGGACGACCAGTACAACTATCGCGAAGGGAACTATTACCGTCGACATCGGGTTTTCTCGGGTTAGGAGTATTCGAGAATTATGTCGCGGATCACCTGGACAACGTCCTCACACTTGTCCGTGATCGTCTCCATCAGCTCATAGATCTCCTTCATCTTGATGATCGCTATCGCATCATTGGTCTCGAAGAGCGCTGCGACCGCCTCGTTGAGAACCACATCGGCCTCGTTCTCCAACCTGTCCACTTCGATGATCCGGCTCTCCACCTCGGGCGCCTTGATCTTCTGAATGCTAGCAAAAGCAAAGTCGATCTCCTGCACGGACTTCACCACTATGTCCGTGAACCTCCTCATGGGTTCGGTCGGAGAGCGGACCTCGTACAGGTACAGACGGTTAGCCACTGCCTCGATGTAATCTAGAACATCATCGTAGAGGGAAGCTAGTTTGCTGATGTCCTCCCTGTCGATGGGAGTGATGAACGTCTTGACCAGATGGTCCCAGATGGAATGAACGATGTTGTCTCCGTCATGCTCAATGTCTTTTATCTTGTTCCGCTTCTCAGCCAAACGGTCGAAGTTCTGGATTAGATCGTTGAGAGCATGGGCACCGGCGAGGACGTTCTTGGATTCCTGCTCTAGGAGCTGGAAGAAGATCTTCTCTCTAGGGATTAGGAGTTCTCTAAGCACCATTCGAATCTAGGCCGACTAGGTCGTAACAGAGGAAGATAAACAGTGCTGACTCGGTGTACCTGCGTGTGCAGAATCAGTAGACTGGACAGAAAGCCTCACATCTACAAACTAGAAACTGCACGATGGAAGGGTTCTGGTCCGGAGTAGCATCGTAGACACGATGATTCGAAGGGCCATGCCGGCCCAATAATGCACAGGCTACGGTTTGGCGATTCTCTTCATATATTTCTTCACGAGTTCATCGAACATCTTTTCCACGCGCTCGGGAGTTGGACCTTCAACTTCTACTTCATAGCTCCCCTTTTTCACTCGAATCTTCCAGTTGCCGCTCTGATCAGGCATGAGCAGAGTGTAGAATCCGTCATGGTATTAAGCAGTAACTATCGCCTCCGAAAGGGAGACTGTACCCTTACGTCCACGCCACGGCGCGCTATCATCATTCTCAGATTCCCACTCGACCATGATACAGCCAGATCGCGTATCGTGATGAGCACTTATATCGCGGACCGAAGAGACGAATAGTGTGAGATCAGGCCAATACTCTTCACAGGGCGGTGGTCCCTTGAAGGTTACTTTTGTCGGCATCATGCCCACCATGTTCGCCCACTGCGAGCACTGCATGGAGGTCATGCACGCGACCGGCATGGCTCTCTACTCAGAACAGCTGGAAGGCTACCCGGAGGATGTCAAGAAACAATACTTCCGGCTCTCAGAGATTGCGCAGAAGCTCAAGGCAGAGTTCGACGGCAGGGTAGTATTCGACCCAGTGGACTCTGCATCCCCGCAAGGCGTCTGGTTATCGATCAGACACCGAATCCTGAAGACCCCTTGCATATTGATTCAGGGAAAGAAGCTATTCAGCAAGCTTCCGAGCTATGACGAGCTAAGAGCAAAGATACTAGAAGCGTTGGAGCTCTCCGGCCATTTGGCCTCGACCTAGGTCCCTCGCTAGATCGACCGTCCGACCAGAGAGATAAGATCAATCAGCTTAGCCAGGTCGTCCATGTGTAGCCTTGCCACGAGGTGGATCCTCGACGGTTCTTCCTGAAGCTCCAGAGACTCAACATTGACAAGGTCCTTCAATCTGGCAGCCACTCCGCTTTGCTGGACTAGCTCGTTTGTAAAATCGACACCTGTTGAGTAAACTCTGTAGCCCAGCTCTGCGAGTTGTGGAATCTTTACCTCCTCAATACCTGCCGTATCCCAGGTGACCTTCGCTTTCTTCCTCTGCCTCGTGATCTCGACCTGGAACTTTACCGGTTCCGTCAGTGTAGCCCAGCAGTTCAGCTTGTCGAAATCTCTCGTCACCACACGGTATGGATAGTAGATCAGATTCTCTCTCGCACCGAGTGTCAGTGCGAATTCAAGTTCCTTGAAGCCGTCTGAAGAACTGTTCATCTCGCATTTGATCCTAAGCCCGGCGTGTCCGAAGGATGCATACTTCACTTTGGCCTTCCGGGAGAATCGTTCTTCAAACCAGTGCGCATATCTTTGGAGAGCCTTGTGCTTCCAGTAGGTGCCAAGGAAGTAGACTACGAAGAAGAGTACGGCTAGTACAGCGACAATTTCTACATCTGAAACAGCGAGGGCCAAGATGAGTAGGAAGCTCTGGACTGTGGCTGACGCCGAGTCCGAGGGGCTATGATTCTATTGAGTCCTGAGAAAGGCCGGCCGGTATATCCGTACTTTGATGCGAGGAAGACATGATTGGTCCAGAGGCTATAGATGGGGTCAAGCCCGGGCCGCCGCCTCTAAGGGTTCTGTATGCCTTGAAACCGTCGTATGCAAGGACTAAACCCAGCGCGGTGAGAATGATGGCTATTACCCCGGCGACACCACTGCCTATTCGGATAAGGTCAACACCGTACAGCTTCTGGGCAGTTGTGGCAGTTGCAACGTTTATTGTCGCTGCGATATCTAGTGTTGCAAAGGCCGTGTATCCAAGGGCGACTATAGTCGTCACCATCATGAAGATCGTTGGTATGCCCGTAAGCCAGCTCTTTTTCTTTAGCTTGGTAAGCCAGAGTGTCGTCACAAGCAGAGTAACTCCCGCCAACAGTTGATTTGATCCACCGAAAAGGGTCCAGATGAATCCCCAAGGCGCACCGAACCGGGTGCTTGTGAGAACGAACGTTATAATTCCCACAACGATTGATGTGAAATAGATGTTCTTGAACACCCGCTTCCCCACCATCTCGGAAACGGCCAGTCTTGCAAAGCGCAACGCGAGCTGGGTCAGCGTAAGCCCCAGAATGAGGACCATCAGTGCCATGGTTCCCGTCCCGATAGCGGAGGATATTCCTATATTGCCCAGATATTGAGCCCCCCCGCACACATAGGCTGCCAGCGCCCCCGTGCAAGCCTTTGAGGTGCTCGCGAGAGCTGCGATTGCGACGATTGACGTTAGTCCGAGCATTCCTTCCAACAGCATTCCTCCACCTCCGACAAAGTGTGCGTCCGACTCGTTGTCAAGCTGTTTCGATGAGAGGGATGAACCGATCAGGCCATGCCATCCTGAACAGGCTCCACATGCAATCGTCACAAAGAGGAGCGGCCAGAGGGGAAAGGCGATAGAGCTAATGGCGCCTCCTCCTGCCCCAATAGCTACGTTGGCGAACCAGTTAGTGAACATAGGTCTTGTGAACGTCTGCGGGACCACAAATGAACTCCCGATTATGGCTGCCACTACGAAATAAGCCACGTAGAATCCCAAGTAGTTTATCGGCATCGCAAAACTCCACAGAGGCAAAACCGCACCGAGAAAACTGAAAACAAGCATTGACACCAACATGACATCTTCCTGGATCTGCGGGTCCGGTATAGCAGCCGTGAAGGCCGTGTTTATCGCACCCCCAAAGACAACCTGTGTCAAGTATACAGTCAGAGCGACTGCAACTAGGGAAAGTGCAGTGACCGCAACGACGTTAACCTTAGCTTTGAAAATGGCAAGTCCCGAGGCGACTCCTATTAGGGCCAAGATGATGAATGAGAGCATTGCAGGCGCGCCTCCGACACCGGCGCCTTTGACTATTGGCAGCAGTGCTCCCAGGAATGCAGCGAAGATCAATATCGAGTAGAATGCCAGAAAGGCCACGAGTACTTTGCGTGCTCTCGAGCCGACCAGTTTGTAAGTGAGAGGCCCGAGAGAGGCGCCTTCATTCCGCACTGAAGAAAACATTGAATTGTAATCGTGCAGCCACCCCATCAACGAATTTCCGATCAGTATCCAGAGGAATCCAGGTAACCATCCCCACACGATTGCGAGTGCGGGACCGGTTACGGGTCCCAGAGCTGCTATGCTCTTCCAGTGCCAACCGAGCATGACATATTTGTTTGAGGGGAAGAATTCGACACCATCCATGTAGACATGTGCCGGAGTTGGACGGTTGGGGTCGGATTGGATGATCTTCCTGTCAAACCATTTAACGTAGAATTGATAGACGAGACCATAGACGATGATTCCGCTCAGCATTACTATGAGCGATTCATACAAACAGGGTCGGGTAGCGAAATCAGGGCCTAGAAATATAAGAATAGCGGGTAAATTGGGGCTTTATAAGGTATAAAAGGCGAGAAACTGTTCAGATCTTACGTTCCGAGCCTAAAGATAGGCTTTGAGCCATTCTCGAAACCATCTCCAGACCGTTAACCTCCTTCTCGTACAGCGGCAATACCGCCCGGATCATTCCTGGAAACTTTTCTTCGGCCAGTTTCAGGTAGCCCATCTGTTCCTCCATCCGGTTCGCGACATACGGCGATAATTTTTCCGTATCGGTCTTCGGAATGACTTCGTTGACAATTACTCCTCCGACGGGAATCTGGAAGGCTTGGACCCAGGTGATGAACCGTTCAATCACCGCGATCGGGAGGGCTAGCGGCAATGTTACGAAAAAGAATGCGGTCTTCTCCGAGTCCGTGAGTAGCGTTCGAGCCTCCTCTGTCTTCTTCTTGGTCCCGGCCAGCGAGATTAGCAGCGGGTCCTTCCTCAACTCTTGAATTATCTTCTCTTTCCGGAAGGAGAGCTTTGCTCGTAGAGACATTGACTCCTCCCGACTCTTGATCATCTTGTTGAGCCAGAGGTTGTAGACCTTAGACATTCCCAGCAGTCTGTAGGTATGCGCAACCGGTGCCGTGTCGAAGACGTACGCGTCATATTTCTCGTTCAGGATCAAGTCAACCATGTCGTCGAACATAGCAGACTCTTCGAAGGAAGGATTGGTAGTGGCAATTTCGATGAACGGCTCAACGTCTACAGGAATGTCTGCGAATTTCAGAAACTGGACGAGGCGTTCCTTGATCTCTCCCTTGTATCTCTCTATGGTCGAAGAGATGTCTATCTCATTAGCATAGAGGTTCTTGGTTCCCTGAATCCTCTGAGTCCCTTTCTTCCATAAGTCTTGGCCAAAGAGGCTTGACAGGCTGTGGACCGGGTTGGTGGATGAGATCAGGGTCTTCCTTCCTAGCTTCTCTGAGAGATAGTGTGCAGTTGCGCCGGCGATTGCTGTCTTTCCGACCCCTCCCTTTCCACCGAAGAAGAGATACTTCAGATTCTTCTTTCCGGCTATGAAAGACGGAAACGATGTGCTCGGTCTCTCTGTCTCCATAGTAAATTAGGGTCCGTACAGTATGTCCGCTACTTTCGATATCATGCTAAGTCCTTTCGGCTCTCGGTCAAGCATCGGCACAGTTCCTCTGATGAGACTGCCGAACTCGTTCCGGATTTGTTGCATGTATTCTTGCTGGGACGATATCTTATTCTTCAAGAACCCTGGAACATCCGTCTGGTCTCTCAGCTCCTTCGGGTATACTTGGTTGAGCACCACTCCACTGACTGTCACGTTGAACTCGCGGAACATCTCCAGTGCCTTTCGCGTGTCTAGGATTGGCATGAGTTCCGGGATCAGAACATAGAAGAACGCGGTATGTTCGCGGTCGCGAACCATGGTGCTTACAAAGTTCAGCCTTCCCCGGATGAACTCGAGCTCTTTCAGGACAAGGTCTTCTTGGGCTAAGCCTCCTTTGCTGCCCATGACTGTCGCAGCGTCGCCATATTCTCCTGCTTTCTTTCTCACGCTGACAATTTTCTCGACCCATTGGTCCAGAATATCCGCCATCCCCAGGAATCTTATCGCGTGTCCATGGGGCATCATGTCGAACACGTAATAGTCGAATTTGCCAGCGGTCATCAGTTCAACCATCGCGTCGAACGTTGCCGATTCGGCCATCGCTGGCTCAGCTGCTGACGAGTTGATGTAGTCCTCGACTTCCTCGGGAATCGTATCCATCTTGTACATGTCCTTGATCTTGTTCCTGATCTCGTCCTGATACTCTGCTATCCTCCGGTCCGCGTCTATCTCGACAGCGTAGAGGTTGCCTGCAAGTTCAACCTCGCCCTGTCCGAAGATCTTCCTCTCGAAAATATCCGATAGACTGGCCTGGGGATCGGTTGAGAACACGCAGACCCTCTTGCCCTTCCGCGCAAGCCAGTAGGCGGTCGCCGCTGATAGTGTAGTCTTTCCTAGTCCACCTTTGCCGCCGAAGAGAATGTACTTGATGTCAGGGTTGGATGCAAAGTAATCGGCCATGTCCGCCCTGATGGCAGTGCTCATGGCCATTCACCCGCAGCCTCTAGTACAATGAGTCGGTAATGTCGCGATCCCTAAGTAGGGTCTGCTTCCAAGTCTTCAACGACGGAACCGCGTAAGGCAGGAGTCTGAGACTGTAGTATGGAGGCAGCACGGGTATTCCCAGCATGTCCCCCATAGTTATCAGCATGAAAAGGTTCTCCATATGCATCCTCAACCGCAAGGCGTAGGTCACCATGCCATGCAGAGCCATCCCATAGAAGAGACCCTTCGCCGCCTTCGCAACCTCACTCTGTTTCTTCGGATTCTTCGCTTCTTCGACCTTCTTTGCCATCTTACTCCCAGAAGAGAATATGATTCAGATCGCTAAATAGATACCTACAGACGCCCGCAGGGGACCAGTCAATCCACGAGTCCTTTTTTAACAAAGAAACTCTCCAAAGTCTCAGTTCGCGCCAGGGAGTCAAGGCTAATTGATCTACGTCGGCGTCGACATAGGTGGGACCTTCACCGACATCGTCGTCTTTGACGAGAAAGAACCCGAACACATCGAGATCGTCAAAATCTCCACAGACTCCAGTGAGCCGGAAGAGGCAGTGGTCGAAGGGTTAAGACGCTATCAGGGAAGTGCCCAAAGGGTCTCGCTACTATCCCATGCAACCACAGTCGGCACAAACGCCCTCCTTACTAATACAGGACTCGCGAAGACAGCACTCATCACCAACCAGGGATTCAGAGATATCCTAGAAATCGGACGGCAGAGAAGACCCGAACTCTACAACTTGAGGACCCAGCGACCAGTGCCATTGGTCAGGAGAAGAGACCGGTTTACTGTTAGAGGAAGGATGAGAGTGGATGGAAGCCAACTCGAGCAACTCAACGAGGAAGATCTCAGAACGTGTGCCCAACAGATAACTCGGTCGGGATTCGAAGCAGTGGCCATCTCGCTCCTCCACTCCTACGCGTATCCGGCTCACGAGAATATGGTGCGCGATGTCTTGAGAGAGGCAGGCTTCAGTGGACACGTTGATGTTTCCAGCGAAATCGACCCAGAGTATCGTGAATATGAGAGAACAAGCACCACCGTGGTCAACTCCGTACTCAGCCTCTTAGTCTCGAAGTATCTGACAAGACTGGAAAGAGAGCTGCGACTGATAGGATTTCACTGTCCCCTCTACGTCATGAATTCTGACGGGACCGCGAGTACCATAACGCAAGCCTCACAGCGTCCAGTCTCCATTATCGAGTCCGGCCCTGCAGCTGGAGTCCTCGCCTCAAAGAGCTTGGCGAGTGTTCTGGGATGCAGGAAAGCAATCACCTTCGACATGGGCGGGACGACCGCCAAGGCAGGGACTATCATCAACGGCAGACCAGACCTCGCCTACGAATTCGAAGCCGCAGCAAGAACTTACCACGGAAGGTCAATCAAAGGCAGCGGCTACCCAGTAAGACAACCGTTCATCGACCTGGCAGAAGTGAGCGCTGGAGGCGGAACAATCGCATCGATAGACGAGACCGGAGGACTCAGGGTGGGACCCGAGAGTGCGGGTGCAGACCCGGGACCCGCAGCATATGGCAAGGCTGGACGACAAGCGACAGTAACCGACGCAAACATAGTCGCCGGAAGAATCAACCCCACCCAACTCCTAAACGGCAATCTCCAACTACACTATGATCTAGCCGTCGAAGCCATCGGACGCTTGAGTCGGACGCTTGGAATATCAGTCGAAAAGACGGCTGAACGCATTCTCCGGATAGTCAACAACAACATGAGCAGAGCTCTCAGACTCGTAAGCATAGAACGCGGCCGAGACCCGAGAGAATACACACTAATCAGCTTCGGTGGTGCTGGACCGCTACACGCCTACGACTTAGCAGAAGAGCTTGGAATCACGCGAATAGTCATACCATTGCACCCAGGTCTCTTCTCAGCCTTTGGCCTCCTCACGGCAGAACTCTCTAGGACATTCACGCAACCTATCCTCAGACCTGTCACTGCCAGTATCGAAAGAACATTCACACAGCTGAGAGAGCGAGCAAGGAGATCGTTGAAACAAGAAGCCTTTACGACCTATCAGGCAATGGAGCATGTCGACCTGAGATACAAGGGTCAAGCCTACGAGATTACGGTGCCATATAGACGGCACACAAACCTGGCTCGGCAATTCAGCAGAGAACACCAGAAACTCTACGGATACTCATCAAACGACACTGTGGAAGCGGTAAACGCAAGACTACGAGCCGTTATCCCCACGCCGAAAGCCAGACTTGCCAAGAAGAGTCTCCGACCATCCAGACCACCGGCTACTATCTCGTCGAGAAGAATGTCGCTGCTAGGTGCCTGGCAGAAGGTTCCAGTCTACAGCCGGGAGACATTTTGGCCAGGAGTGTACGGTAAAGGCCCGTGCATCGTTGAAGAATACGACTCGACCACAGTGATTGGAAAGCACTGGTCTTGGACTGTCGACAGGTACGAGAATCTCGATCTGACGACCCGGTCGAAGAGTCAGTGATGGTCTGGGGTCTTGATTGCCATTGGCCTCCCGGTTTGGACCTGTAGTCGATCTGGATTCCAGTCTAGCCGGCTTGCCGAGAGATAGGCGAAGATCAGAGTCGCCGAAGCTAGAATGTCCACGAGTATAATTCCAGCCACCATTTGAGTGGAGAGACTCGTAACAATCGCCCATGTAATCCCCATCACGATGGGACCAAAGACTGTGCCCAGACGCGCTACAAGATTCGATACCGTGCTTGCGGCTGCCATCATATCCCCTCCCACGCCCATTATCAGAGTCATTGTAGGACTTGAGAAGAGACCGATCCCCATCCCAACAAGCAAGAGACGCCAGGCGAGATCCATCCAAGAGGTTGTCGAGGAGACGACGAGTGAAAGAGCGAGGCTGCCAATGAGCAGCAGTCCAGACCCAGCAAGCATGAACGGCTTAGCGTGATACCGGTCTGAAAGATATCCACCAGTTATCCCCATGATCATCATCCCAAGAGGGACGCAGAGCAGGACGAGACCCGAAAGAGCGGGATCGATGTGTTGTATCTCACTTAGGTCAAACGGCAGGAGATAGTAGAGTGCGACACCAGCGGATACGCTCGAGAAAAACGCAATAAGCGCCAACAGAAACTGTGGTCTGCGCAACAGCCCAGCCATTTGATGATAGACGTTGTTAGCTGGTCCCTGATGTCCCAGGCTCACGCCTCGTAGGCTAAGAAAGCCAAGCAAGGATGCCAGTAGCCCTACTGGTACGTTTACGAAGAAGATCGAGGACCATCCAAAGTTAGCTAGGAGCAGGCCGCCGATCCCTGGACCAGCTACTCCTCCGAGAGGAGCAATAGTGCCAACGATCCCCATGGCTCGACCCCTCTCCTTTGGCAGGACCACTGCGGCAGCGAGGGCGACTCCTTGCGTCGCAATCAATGCGGCGAAGCTTCCCTGGACTATTCGACCGGTTAGCAAGACGAGGAAGTTTGGTGCCAAACCACATGCAACACTCCCAAGCACAAATCCGAGGATCGAGACGAGGAACGTTGGAAGAGAGCGGAATCGGCTAACCAACGCTCCTGACGGAAGAACTAGCAGGGTCAAGGGTATCGCATATGAGAGTGTTATAGCTGCAGCATCGCTGTCCGAGAGCTGGAAGCGGCTCGCAATTGGCGGTAGCGCAAGCGCTACGATTGTTGCGTCGAGAGCGGAGAGAAACAGCGAGAGACCAACGGCCACTATGGCTACCCACTTTCTCCGGTCTTGTGAAGCTACAAGACCGACTTGAGCGTTCATGGGACGAAGCATGCGCTGTCCGGTTTCTAAGTCGATCCCAAACGGGCTTGGCGTTTTTGGACAACATGGGTCGAACATTCTGAGAGTCTACTCGAACGTGCTCAAACCTGATTCGCGGACGTAACTGAACCGATATGTGTGAGGTCCTAGAGCATTACCAATGCTAGGATGGACTCGGATCGATCAGGTCCACAGAGCTGAGGTGATAGCTTTCCAGTCAAATACTTCGTCAGCGCCGCAGTGGCTGCAGGCTCATGAAGAGATAGTCTGGGTTGGACAGACCCAGTTCGGCTCCCGAGGATGGGGAGGCGGAATAGTCCTCGTCCTCTTCGGAGGATTCTTCCTAGCCGTAGGAGTATTCGCCACCGCGCTAATAATGGCTGCTTTCGGACTCCTATTCATGATCATCGGAATCCCACTTACCTATCAGGGGATCATACAGGGCGGTATCCGATTTTATCTAACAAGCTTCAGACTCGTCAGAGTAAAGAAAGGAAGCATCGTCGCGCAGATCTCAAGAGAAATCTTCCGAGGCAAGAGTCTCTCGTCCTTCCTTCGCGTAACGAAAGCGCCCCGGCGTGACGAGAGGGGCAGGTCATCGCAACCAGTCGAGAATTTCCATGTCGAGGTCCTAGACCCGAACTCGGGCAACCACCTGATGAGCCTCGGCTGGTTACCAGAACCATCCGTCAAAGCTCTAGAAACTATCAGCCAAGACGTTTACTGCCAATACTGCGGGCGCAAAAACCTCGCGTCGAGCGCCGTCTGCTCCGAATGCGGGGCGAACCTCTAGAGACAGAGAACACACTCAATATCCAGCGCAACGATCAATCGAGTTTCAACAGACTCAAGTGGGTCAGAATAGAAAGGCTAGTCTGAATGAGCCTTTGAGGACGACGAGGTTCCTAGGACGCTTTCTGCCGCTGGTTGGGGTACTAGTCTTAGTGGCGTTTCTAGTTCCCGTGAAGGCGGTTCCTGACTTTGGTATATCCGCCAATCCGTCCTCAGTGGCAGGCCCATCGTTGAGTTCTACCATTACTCTCACCAGTCTAGGAGGTTTCTCGGGCAGTGTGAACGTTTCAGCCTCTGTCTATCCTTCTGGTCCTAGTGTCTCACTGACCAGTGGCGTCTCGAGCCAGAGTGTTATCCTAGACTTGCCGGCGGGTGGATCAGCGTCTACACCCCTCTTCGCAACCTCGTATGCTAGCGGTAATTTCACCATAACGATAACGGGAGTAAGCGGCCCGCTCTCTCATTCGGTACCGGTAATTTTCGAGGCCCAGCCACTTCCCGCCGATTTTAGCATCGATTGTTGCTTTTCGCTCGGCAATGGGGATATGGGCCGTGTGTCAGCGGGTGAAAACTACACTTCCTGGGGCTGGGTGACGAGCATCAACCATTTCTCCGGCAAGGTAAACCTGACCGCAACCCTCATCCTCAATGTGCAAGTCTCCATCAAGCCATCCACGCTCATTGTTCCCGAGGCTGGAATGGTCGAGCCGACTATCACGTTCCAATTACCGACCAACGCGACGGCTGGACGTTACACTGGCATTCTAACAGCCACCAATGGCTCGATAACTCATACCGAAGCCTTGACACTCACTGTAGACCCTCCACTACCCGCGTGCCCCACATGCTTTCCCAGTGTCTGGTCACCCATGACGATCCTCTCAGCCGCAATAGCGTCATCCTCAGTCGGGACCGGGATCGTCTTTCCGAGAATCAACAAGAACCCTAAGTTCATCCGGATGGTAGAGAACGTCGTTCTTGTCTCGAGCCTCGTCTCCATCGGAGTCATAGTCACACTTGCCACGGGTCTCATATTATTATGGCAAGGTTGGCTAGGACTTACCTGTATTAGATTCTGGGAATACGGGTTTCCATTCACTTGGCGAGAAATCCTCGGTTGCGGGAACGTCTCGCAAGAACTCAACTGGTATGCCTTCGCGTTCGACACGATATTCTTCACTGCTGTGGGCTACATGGCGGTTTTTTCGTTCCATGCAAAGTGGCGTGGCAGGGTAATCAATCCTCCGACTACGTTTCTGATCGCAGCCGGATATGTAGCTGTAGCAATGGCCTGGTTTGGCTTGATCGCCTTGGAGACGGCCCATCCTAGGCTGGCCTCATTACTCCCCTAACGGAACGAAACGCTCAGTATTCGCATCAACTACCAAGGCATTTATCAAGAGCGCGGAAACTTTTACCCCGATAATGCCCAGAACGCAACAGATCCGATACAGATTCACGGTCACAAACTAGACATCTTAGTCGGCAACCCATTGGGGTGAACAAATTGGCTCAAGGTTTCGAATCATTCGGCTTGAACCCTCGTCTCCTCCAGGCCGTCCGGGAGATGGGCTTCCACGAAACGTTCCCGATACAGGCAGAAGCCATAACACCACTGTTAAAGGGCCGAGACCTGATCGGACAAGCCCAGACCGGGTCCGGCAAGACACTGGCCTATGCGCTGCCAATGCTGCAGAGGATCGAGCCGCACTCGCGCGAAATCCAGGGACTGGTACTTGTTCCAACGAGGGAGCTTGCCGTACAGGTCGCGGGCGAGTTCGAACGTCTTGCCAAGCATCTCCCATCACGGACAATGCCAATCTATGGAGGCGCGAGCATGAGAGCGCAGATCGAACAGCTACGGCACGGTTATGCGAAAATAGTTGTAGCCACGCCAGGCAGACTACTCGACCACCTGAAGCGCAGAACCATTGATCTGCACGGCGCAAAGTTCGTCGTTATCGACGAGGCCGACCGGATGCTGGACATGGGTTTCATCGACGATGTCAAGTCAATCCTCGAGAATGTACCCCGAGGCCACCAGACTGCACTCTTCTCAGCCACAATGCCCAACGAGGTTGTCAAACTCTCCCAACGTTATCTCTCCAACCCGCTACGAGTATTCGTCGACAGCGAAGAGATCGCCGTAGAATCGCTCCGCCAATCCTATGTGAGAGCAGAAGAAGACGCAAAGTTTCCAGTCCTGCTCGCCATCTTCAAAACGGAGAGAATGGAGGGAGCACTGGTCTTCTGTTCGACCAAGATCAGGGCGGCTCACCTTGCCGAAGCACTTGCAAGAAACCACATCAATGCTGAGGCCTTGCATGGCGACATGTCTCAAAGCCAGAGAAACGCAGTGTCACAGGCCTTCCGCCAGGGACGGATCGACGTACTCGTCGCAACTGACGTTGCCGCCAGAGGTCTCGACATACCCTGGGTCAGCCACGTGGTCAACTATGACATGCCAGACGATCCACTCATGTACTTCCACCGAGTGGGACGTACAGCACGAGCGGGAAAGAAAGGAACATCAATCTCGCTTGTCAGCCGTGAAGACCACGATATTTTCAACAGCGTCAAGAACATGACCGGGACCACTATCGAACCGGACGAGAGATTCGCTCTGGAAGGCACCACTCGAACACGCTTCCTACTACCTTCACGACCTGCAAGGTTTGGCGGTCATGGGGGAGGCCGAAGAAGAAGAGATCATCGTGGAAGACAGAGGAGACGCGGAGGAGGACGCCGACGACGGTGAGAAGCGGTACATCTCGAGTATCCCTTCCTGAAATCTGAGAAACAGAATCAAACGCGCATGTCTTTCATAAGCTCTCGCAACCTTGATTTCTCCACGCGGATTCGCTTCCGGTTAGGATGCTTAAGCTTCCATAGAGAAGCTCATTTGGCACCCCTCTGTTCGATAGGAAAGGACACATTCCAGACTGGATCCGTTCAGGTCGACGTGACGATCATTCTTTATGAAAGATAGGCTGATGAACGCAAGGCTCTTCTCAACATGTCGTCCCTTAGCAATCCCGTTCGAGACCGGACCAGAAGGCGCCGTCCCACGGACAGCGTGTCCAAGCTAGCTTTTCGGGTCAGATATCTGCGTCGAAGCAGAGAGATCTACCGGCGCTATCTCGAATCAAAACCCTGGATCAACCAGCTCTACACCAATTTCCTAAACATCAAACCGGCCCAGAAGATTGTCGATGTAGGCTGTGGACCCGGCGATTTCACCCGCTACTTAGCAAGGCTCTCGAATGGAAAAGCGAAGATTCTAGGAATAGACTCGAACCAAAAGTCGATAGACGCCGCGACTGCAGACACCGAGAAGGCAGGATTATCTCATCCAATCTCGTACAAATTGGGAGATGTATACAAAATTCCGCTCGAAGATGGCTACGCAGACCTGACTTGTTGCCGGACGCTCCTGATGCATCTCACAGAACCGTCTAAAGCTGTCAAAGAAATGACGCGCATCACCAAGGTCGGCGGAACAGTAGCTGCAGTCGAGGGTGGAAAGATGCAAGCCTTCTACGACCCAGACGATGAAGAGTACAGCAGGCTCGCCGTGCAAGCGTTCCAAGCCTGGGTCACCGGCATCCGCAAACTAGAAGGCAAGGAGTATATGATCGGCGAGAAGCTTCCAGGAATATTTCAGAAAGCCGGGTTGTCAGAGATCAGGGCCGAAGTCCAGGCCGATGCCTGGTTATACTCCGATCCAAGACGCAAAATAAGCGACATAAAGGCGGAATTGCAGTTCGACTTCTCAGTCTTCAAGGAGAGACGAAGGAAGGATAGAAAATACCTGGTAGCAGGCGGAATGTCAAACACCAAGATCACAACCTACTTCAAGCGCCTAGAGACCCGGACGAAGGCGCTCCTATCCGACAATCAGAAGCTCCGCAACGACCGATCACTCTACGCAGCCACACTCTTCCTAGTTTGCGCGACCAAAAGAGCGAGAGTCAGCGAGCAATAGACTTTGCCGGAAAGCCCCTTCCTCGCAGGCCGAACTCGCCATCCTTGTTCGAAGAATGCTTAAATTCGCCGCTCGTCCGGTCGCGTTCAGGCGCGTGAGTGGGGCCTCCCACCCGTTGCGCCATAGGAAACCCCGGAGTCGGGAGGCAGACCTGAAATAACAACCACAGTCGATCCCAGAGAAACCCTCAGACTAACCACGAGATTCGACACACGGACCCTTTCCCAGATAGCCGTCTTCGCCGCGCTGTACGCCGTACTCGTATGGTTATTCCAGCCAATTAGCTTCGGTGCAGTCCAATTTCGTCTTGCCGAGGGCCTTAAGCCGGCAATCGCCAAAAGGTGGACGCTTGCGCTGGCCTTCGCCTTGGGCAATTTCCTCGGAAACGTCGTTTCACCTTTTGGAGGAATCTACGAATTGGGTTTCATGCCTCTGATGAACGTCGTAGGGGGACTTCTAGCCTTCGCCGCTGCTAAGCTTTTCAAAGGGAACTATCTGATTGCAGCCGTCGTATACGCCACTGTTATCGGCCTAAGCGTGTCATGGATGCTACACGTGTTGTTCGGCATCCCACTAGAGTTCCTTATCCCCGCTCTTCTCGTCAGTGAACAGATAATAATGATTACAGGCGCGGTACTGTTCTGGCTGTTGGAGAAGCGTTGGAAATGGTATCTGTAGGAGGTGAACGAGTCAAGATGTGTGTCACTCCAGTTGTGAAGTGTTGGCACTGTGGAGAATGGTTCGTCAAGAAAGCCAATCGTGGAGAATTCGAGGACTGTCCTCACTGTGGAAAGGGCTTCGAGGATCTCACACCAGAAGCGCAGGTGGCCGTAAAGGCGACTATTGCGCCCTTTTTCGAAGTGCCTAGGATAAAGCAGATCGCCTAGATCTCGCAACCCATTCTCTCTTTCTTTGACCTACAGCCAGCGGAGCCCTAGCAAACTGAATAACAAACAACGCGAACCATCTGATCGCTCGGACAATGCTTCTTGACCCGACGACGACGGAGATCATCAGAAACTCGCTAGTCTATGCGAGCGAAGAGATGGGCATCGCGCTACGCAACACATCCTACAGCCCCAATATCCGCGAGAGAATGGACCACTCAGCCGCGATCTTCGACGATGAGGGAAGACTACTCGCCCAGGCAGAACATATACCAGTACACTTAGGCTCCCTACCTTGGGGACTCGCTAGAACCCTCGACTACTGCGAGAGAGAAGGCATCGATCTCGAACTCTTCTCAATGATAATGGTCAACAATCCATACATCGCCGGGACACACCTCAACGACGTAACCGTCATCCGGCCAATCTACCACTCCGATAGACTAGTGGCCTACGCCGCCAACAAGGCCCATCACTCCGACGTCGGAGGCAGAGTCCCAGGAAGCATATCCGTAGACGCCAAGACTCTCTTCGACGAAGGCGTCGTCATAGACCCTCGATATCTGATCCGGAAAAACCGGTTCATCAAAAGCGCGGTAAGAGCTCTATCTTCAAGATCTCGCACTCCAAAAGAGCGGATGGGCGACCTCAAAGCCCAAACAGCGGCCAACATTACAGGAGAACGTAGGGTCCTCGAACTCGTAAAGAAACACGGACTCAAAACATTCAGGCAAGCCTGCACGGAGTCGTTGCAGAAGACAGAGCAGCTCGCTCGACTGCGACTCTCCACGATGCCCACAGGGACCTACCAAGCCTCGGACTACCTCGAAGACCCTGATGGACACGACATCAGACTATCCGTAACTATCACTCTCGCCAAAGCCAGCCTGAAAGTCGACTATTCAGGAACTGACAGACAGGTCCCGAACCCGCTAAACGCGGTCTTCGGAGTAACACTCTCAGGCGTGTACTATGTTACTCGAACGCTGACCGGCGACTTTATCCCCGCAAACCATGGAGCGTTCGCACCGATCCAAGTCCACGCACCCGAAGGAACAATCCTCAACCCAACATTCCCCCACCCGGTCGCGGGCGGCAACGTGGAGACAAGCCAGCGGAATGCTAACCTTCTCTACCGCGCATTCAGCAAGGCCGTCCCAGACAAGGTCCCCGCCGATTCGGGCGGCTCGATGAACAACATCATGATGGGCGGAAGATGGAAGGGAAAGAGCTGGGCCTTCTACGAGACAATTGGAGTCGGCCTCGGAGCACAGCGCGACAGTGACGGCATCGACGCTATACAGGCGAACATGACCAATACGATGAACACCCCGATAGAGGAGATAGAACGATCCTACCCACTACTCGTCAAACAGTACGAGCTTCGACCCGATGGCTCCGGACCTGGACAACGCCGCGGAGGCACTGGTATCATCAGGTCCTACCAGGCACTAAGTGACAATATTACCGTAACAGTTCTAGCGGACAGAGGGCGTAACCGACCACAAGGGCTCTTCGGAGGTGGACCCGGTGCGAGAACAGAAGTTGCTCTGTTCAAGAAAAGGAGAGGCCGGTTAGAGAAGCTCAGCCTGCCGGTGAAGACTACAGTCAACCTCGACAAAGGAGACATCATCGAAATCAAGACAGCGGGAGGAGGTGGCTATGGGAAACCGGAGAAACGAGAGAGGCGGAGAATCGACGAGGATCTTGAGAATCAAGTAATAACACTAGCACAGTAGGAAGCTAACGATCTTGAGAAGTCTCTCAGCAAATGATACCAATGAGCCTTGAGACTGTCGTAGGCGAAGAGAAAGAAAAATGAGGAAGAGTTTCTAGGAAGTCGTTGTCGGGGGAGATACTGGAGTTGGGGCCTGCGGCGAACCGGGCAGCGGTGCTCCCTTGGCTCTTCGAGTGAACCAGACGATTAGAGCCGCGGCGATCCCGGCTACGAGTCCCGCTATTCCCAAGGGCATCCAGGGCATGGCGGACATTAGATCCATGAACGTTGATGTGCGCGATGGCGACTTAGGCATGCTCAGGCTGGTTGAGGAGAGACGCAGGGCAATGTCGATTGTCAGAGCCATGTCCCGAGTTACTGTAACTGGGACTGGACCTGTAACCGTGCCGATGGTCGTTTGGGCCACGCTGTGCGTCGTCAGACTGGCCGCGTTATCGTTGCGTAGTAGCAGGCCCGTGCTCTTGTCATAGCTCCAGAGCAGCTTGAGGATCACAGCCGCTGTGGAGGTGGTAGAGCTGAGGGGATTGCTCGGGTCGGGTATGCTTATGTTGATAGTCTGGGAGAGGTGGCTTGTGACGATCCAGGCCGACCTCGTCCCGATACTCCCGGGGAGGTTCAAGCTCTCACTACCCGTAACGCTACTCCAACCGTGTAGTATCTGGACTGGGCTTCCGAGGGACAAGGGTGTGTTGACCCACCACGTGGTATAGTCTGGGGTATTGGATGCTAGGAGCATATTCTGGAATAAGGGCCCACTGACGCCAGTCGCGAATGTGGCTCCAGCCAGTGCGGAGGCTAGTGATGTCGAGAAAGACTGGACTAGGCCGGTCGCTGAGCTCTGTGATTCCACGCGTGTAGACAGATTGATGGACTGTTCGTAGCTACCCGATTCTGTGACCGGGGTGAAGCTGAGTCCGGGGAGGGGCGACACGGAGAGGCTGATCTGGTGAGAGACGTTGAGGTTGGCCTGACTGGTGCTCAACCCTACTACATTCCAGCCAAGCTTTCCGCCCAGGTCTACTTGGAACGAACTGGGCATTGGCGGGACCACCGGAGCAGAGGCAGCGGGAGTAACGATTATCGTTCCTCTCATCCACTTGTAGGCTAGGTCATAGTACTGGTAGACGCCCGGTTGGAAGAAGCTTACTTGGAGGCTGCCCCCGCTTGTGATGTTGCCGGAGAAGTTGGGAAGACCAACGTTGGTTGTAGCGTTGGATCTTACATCATGCTCAAGCGTCCCCAGATTCGTCCAGACTACCATGCCCCCTTGCGATACAGGGGCGAACATTGGGCTGAAGCTACAGGCTGAGTCCCCGCTGGATGAGCAGCTGCCGTCGTCAAGGATTGTGACGTTCGCCACGGTGGTTTTACCCGTTGAGGGGGGTGCGCAGGCCTGGGATGTGTAGATTGCCGGGTCGGAGGTGCAACTCTGGCTGACCTGCAGCGTTCCATTAAGATTGTACGAGGCTGAGGACCCTAGGCTCAATGACGGTGCGCCGTAGACTGGAGTTGCTGCGAGCAGCAGTAGAGTGATGGCACCGACCAGTGTTAGGTACGATCTTCTGAACAATTTTGCGATCGGCGCTAGACTCTTCTAACAAGGATAAAACTGTTCCGACTACACTTGGCTATTCTAAGATAGAGCGCGAGGGAGGCATCGCCAAAATTCGATTCTGGATTCAATGGGACATTCTCCAGCTTCCAAGTGGTCTCCTAATTATTATCGGTCGGTTGGATTTCGCTGACCAAGAAAGGAGCTGTCCCACCCTATCGGGGACTTCTGCTAACTATAGAGTAGAACGTCGGGCTTATCTAGGGCGTGACAAATACAGTCTATACGGATATCCAAGTGATCTGATGTCGGACAAGCGATTTGTCCAACAGTCCGGTATCGACGCCTTCAACGGAAACGAGCTAATCGTCAAAGGCGCACTGGAAAGCCAGGTCGGCCTCATCGCCGGCTACCCCGGATCACCCGTAGCCGAAATCTTCACGATTCTAGAAGAGAACGCGGACATCCTCCGCGAGGTTGGACTCTGGGGGGAGATGACCAACGATGAGTCCCAGGGCGCGGCGGCCCTCAACGGCGCTATGGATGTAGGCGTGAACGCGATAGCTGTAATGAAGAGCGTTGGACTGAACGTCGCCGCCGACCCGATCAACATCATCAACTACTCAGACAAATACGGTCTGAGCGGGAAGAAGGGAGGAGCAGTCGTCGTATGCGGCGACGACCCCCACGCATCCAGCACCCAGGTAGCAGGAGACAGCCGCGCATTGATGGAGCATCTCAAGATGCCCATCATAGAACCTAGCAATCCCCAGGAGATCAAGGACTGGATCGGAGAAGCCCTCAGACTCTCAGCCCACTCGAACCTAGTCGTAGGCTACCTCATCACAACCTACCTAGCCGAAGGAGGTGGAAACGTTCAACTCTACGAGAACAAATCCCCTGAGATCAGCTTCAAACACCCAATCACCCTCGACATCTCGAAAGTCGACATCAAACGGAAAGTCAGCATCCCACCCAACACGTGGGATCTTGAAAAGGAGATTATTCGGGACCGTTTTCCGAGAGTCCACGAGTACGTTCGAGAGCATGCTCTGAACAAGATTCTCTATTCAGACGGTAAGAAGCATAACATCGGTTTTGTCGCTGCGGGAATCTCTTACAGCTACCTGGAACAGGCTCTCTGGGAGCTGGGCTGCGACGAACAGTTCCCAATCCTCAAACTTTCCGTAACCTTCCCCATAGACCCCGAAATCTTAGAGCAATTCTCGAAACTCGCCGATAATATCGTGGTCGTGGAGGAGAAGGGTCCGATAATCGAGAACCAGATCAAGACAATCCTCCGAGACATGGTCCAAGACGGAAAGATGGCCAAGGAACCCAACGTCTGGGGAAAAGTATTCCCCAAGGATGAGGACGGATTCCCTGAGGAGAGCGGACTAACCCCCTCGACCCTCATCGAGAAGATCGGGGGACTAATCCTCGAGATCGGAGACTCCTCTGCCAAGTATGATGAGAAGAAGATCCAGAGCGAACTGGACCTTCTCACGGAGATCAAGGCATACGGCATACTTGTGCCGCCCAGATCACCGGGATTCTGCGCTGGCTGTCCCCATAGAGAGACGCTCAGTGCGGTCCACTCGATGAGAGATGAGCCGGCTCACAAAGACATCTTTGCCCACGGAGACATTGGTTGCTACTCGATGAGCTTCCTCCCACCCTTCGGCGAGATGCACAACCTAACCGCCATGGCGCTGGGCGGTGCGGCAGGGAGCGGGATGGACCCGTTCGTAACCAACAAGCAGTACGCTTTGATGGGCGACTCGACATTCTTCTGGAGAGGAATTACCGCGATCTCCAACAGCATCAAGGAAGGCCAGGACATCCTCTACATCATACTCGAAAACAAGAACACAGCCATGACCGGTCACCAGCCTACCCCTGAGTCGGGCCACAACATCATGGGCGACAAGACCACGGCCCAGGACATCGAGAGCATCGTCCGTGCAATGGGACAGGGTCAGATCTACGTCAGGAAAATGCCGCCCTCAAACCGGGAGAAGTACATGAAGGAGCTCGACAAGGCCTTTGCCATACCCGGCGTCAAAGTAGTCATCGCAGACAAGGAATGCGGAATAACGTTCCACAAACGCAAACGCGCCGAGAGAAACAGGATAATTGATCGGCAAGGATTCATTCCCCGCGAAGAGTTCGTCAACATTTCACAAGAAGTCTGCGAAAACTGTCGCGAGTGTACAAAGAACACTGGCTGTCCGGGATTGACGATCATAGACACGGACTATGGTGAGAAGATAGGCATAGACCAGTCCACGTGCGTCAGCGACACCTACTGCACCAAGATAATGGCCTGCCCCAGCTTCGAGAAGGTAATAGTCACAAGAAACAAGCCTCCAAGACCCCGAGTGAGAAAAATCTCACTCGACGATATTCCACCTCCAAACCAGCACGGTTTCGCTGACACTTGGAGCGCTTTCGTCAGCGGGATTGGAGGAATGGGAGTCGGAGTGCTCTCCTCAACACTCGCTAGAGCAGGCACCAAGGAAGGCTACACTGTCAAGTTCAACGACAAGAAAGGACTCGCCATTAGAAACGGAGCAGTATCAGCCCACATCAGCTACGCCAAGAGCAAAGCAAAGATATCCACAATCGTACCGAACGGTAAAGCAGACCTGCTCGTCGGCCTCGACATGCTCGAGGCGGAGAGAAGCCTCCTCTACGCCAGCCGAGCCCGGACAACCGCCGTTGTAAACAGCAGCATCATACCAACCATACCCATGCTCGCGGGAATGATGAACTACCCGTCCGATGTAGAGGACAATATTCGGAAGCATACAAACTCGGACGAGTATATCAGTGGAAGAATCGGAGAAATATCGGAACTCTTCTACGGCAACAAACTCTTCACAAACATCATCCTGCTCGGAATGGCCTTCCAGAAAGGACTCATACCCGTAAGCGAGAAGAATCTCGTCGAGGCGATAATAGAGACAGTCAGCCCGAGCCAGAGAAACAGGAACATGGAAGCATTTCGGCTCGGACGAAAGCTCGTTGTGGAGCCTGAACTGTTAGAGTTCAAGAACATCGTTGCTGACGAGAGGATTCTCCAGCTATTCGGGGCCAAAGAGACCTACCAGCAGCTCTTGGAGAGAAAATCTGACGCTATTCTCCACTCCTACTGGATGTTCTGGAAGGGCAGGGGGGCCGCCGAAGCATATGGGAGCATCCTCCAGGACGGGGTGTCAAAGATGAACCTGGATGAGGAGACGAACCGGGACCTAGCCCGGCGGGTCTACGACATGGTCATGTGGGGAGGACTAGACTATGCTCGGAAGTATGTTGACAGGGTCCTAGAAGTGTTCAGGGCCGATCGTGCTGACAAGGACTATCAGGCAACCAAGGCGGTAATCCTGAACCTGGCTAAGGTGAACGCGATCAAGGACGAGATCTACACCCCACTACTCTTGACGGATGAAGAGAAGCTGGAAAGAGACAAAATACGATACAACGTTGATGAGGAGAACGGGGACAGGATCAAGTATGTCCATCTCAACCGTCCCGAGTTCGAAATCCTTGGAAAACAGGTACGGTTCAATCTTCCACAATGGCTCGCCCACAACTGGCTCATGAACATCTTCAAACATGCAAAGTTCACCCGGAGCATCCTGACCCGCTGGGGATGGCACAAGAGAGAGCTGGGATTCCGAGACTGGTACAGCGACGAAGTGATAGGATTCTTCCTCAAGACAGCAACGAAGAACTATGAGCTTGCCCTCCGAGGACTGCGAGTTATCAACGACCCCTACAGGCCCAGCGAGTTCGCCGTCACTGGCTTCAGAGAAGTAATCTATCCAAAGATGGAAAAGGCAAGACGAGAGTTTGAGCAGCTGACAGGCTCAACTCCTCCACTGCCTGAGATTCCCGTATTCGCATCCTGAACGGCGACCGCCCTGTTCAACGCAACCTGTGACCAACAGTATCAAAGTTCTAGCTACGAAAGCGTATAGATCATTCCACATGACCGTGGCCGTGACTGTCGGCTGGGGGAGTATCGGTTATATCGCGGTAAGCGGATACTCTTCCCATCTGCTCGGATACCGCCTTGACAGTGGAAGATCGTCTCCGCAACCCGTTTAACCAAACGATCGCGCCGAGACAGTACACTCAGGCCGCCTTGTACCGGGCGGCGCTGGCCGACACCCGCTTCTCCTCTGGTTTCGGAATGTATCCTCCCGTCGTCAAGCCCAGCCGCCTAAGACCCGCCGCCTGGCTGGTCTTCAAGTTCGGCTTCGTAGGAGGACTCGGGCTATTCCTCAACGTCTACATCATGTACATCCTTACCCAGGTCAACGCACTTACTAGCCTACTCACAAGCGTACTCGGAAGCTCCTTCTACATCGTCTACGCGATCATCAGCAGCCAAGGCGCAGTCATGGTCAATTTTCTCCTCAACGAAGGATTAGTTTTCAGGGGTAGGAAGGGTGTGGCTGGCTTCTTGGGACGTTTTGCATTCTTCAATTCAGTCGCGTCCGCCGACCTGCTCGTAAGAATACCTATCCTATGGGGCTTCACAACTTTTCTCGGCGTGCCAGCGCTTCTATCCAACTTCGAGAGTATTCTGTTGACCTTTGCAGGAAGATTCGTGATCAGCGCAAAGAAGATCTGGCCCAAACAGCCCTAGGCTTTTATGGCTCGACACGAGCTTCGGTAATAGGACGATCGTTGAAATCTTGGACTTGACCCTTTGAATCGAATCTGATGAAGTAGCTGTATCTCTTGTCACCATTCAGAGCTGTACAGTCTCGGCCTCGATAGTCTCCGCTCATCTTGATCTCATCGACGCTCTCCCATCCAGTCCGCGCTTTGACTTCCAGGATCATGTTCTTGAACTCGACCGCGCAGATATCGCAGCAGAAGAACATCCTCTGCCCCTCCACCTCTTCCCAGTAGTCGCCCCACGTAGCCTCGCAGAGCGCACAGCCCTTCTCAGGCACCTTCAAACTGTGTACCTCTCTCGAGTCTTGCCATAAGATAACGGTCGAAGGCTTCGATCGACCTCATGAAGGTAGTCTGTACATCATCGACGATACCTAGCTTCGCTGCATACTTTGCCGCAAGGTCCAACGCTTCTTCCGAGTGTCCAACATCGGCCTCGTAGCCTTCTCGCAGGAACGCCTTGGTCGCGTCCGTGACCTCTCCCGTTTCCAGAATCATGGGGTCGAAATAGTGCATGCTCGCTCCGTCCTTCCTCAGATTACGGTTGGCGATAAGCTCGAGCCCGTGCATCGCCACCATCGCTTCGACCCAGTGATCCTGTTGACAGATATGGTCCCAGACTTGGATCGCCTCGACAGTATCAGGCAATGCCGGTGTTGCTAGGATCTTTGTTCTATCGAGGCCCAGGCTCTCGCCCATCCTCAGCAACAGCTCATAGTGGCTGGGCTGTTCAGGGCCCAACCCTCCAAACTCTGTATTGATATTGTCCAGCTCATACAAGATCACATCCGTCGCATCGGTCCGGGCCATTATGAACGAGCATGATCGGACCCACTGCCTAAGAAAATGCTGATGCTCTACCACGTAGCCCAACAAGGTCCCGCGGCTGGGGTGCTGAAGTGCTAGCACAAACGGATGAGGCCGAGAACCGTAAAACTTCTCAACGAACCGTCGTTTGACCCAGTCTTGAAGTCCACCTTCTCCAACTTTGAAGAATTCTGCAAAGAGCATTGAGAGGCTCTTCGCGTCAGTCTTCGTTCTGGTGATGTTCCGGTTAAGCCACATCACGTGAACAGCGTCGCTCGCAAGCGCTTGCGCATAGAAGTGTTCACCTAGGTCGTCAGTGTCCCGAGGCTTGAAACTAGCGCCGCAGCAGGGACACTTGGTCAGATCCTAGATCACGACCGCTTATACCGGAAAGTCTTCGGGCAGTCGGCTCCGGAGCTTTCTATACTCGTCTTCCGCGATATTCTTCTCTCGAATTCTGGCCAGAGTACTCTTGACTTCTTCGGGGTTTAATCCTCGCGCGTTGCCCACCATCTCTACAGTCTCCTCAAAGTTTGAATGGCATGCCGCGTAGCAGTTGGCCATCCCGGTCAGCAGCTCCCGCTCTCTCGGAGTCAATGGCTAGTATCTTCGAACGAAACTTTCGACAGGGTGAGAAAAGTCGAGTTGTGGTGATAGTTCGAGGTGGAAGAGCTCTCCAGGAGGAGTCTCTGCGAAAGCGGCTTCCTGTTTCTTTACGAGTTCGTTGATGAGTATGACCCGTTCCTTGACAAAGTCGCTCTCTTCTGCTGCTGGGAGGGGTCCGAAGACTCTGGGGGCGGCGAGGCTTACTGCGCCGTACATTGACCATGCCATGTCTCGGATCTCCCACTGGGCGTCAGGGGCGCATCGGAGGTTGAAGAAGTGGATCAGCTGTCGGGGACTCATACTCATGACAATGTTCGTCGTGGCCGCGTTGGGGCGGAGATACCTGCTGTCTTCTGCTCTGATTCCTTTGGCCACGAGGCCCTCCTCGGCCTGGCGTGTCAGGTCCATGACATCGGCGAAACTCAGTTCCATCTTCTGGCCTCGAATCTCGACCGGGACCTTGAGATCCTCAGGAATCCCTGTTGGTTTGAGATATCCGTAGCTCCGAGTTATCTTGACGTACCTTTGCGATTGCTGGCTGAAAGAAGCGATCCGATGCCGGACTATCTGGTGGCTCGCCGCGCGGCTGACGCCTTGGAGGTCGAACGTGAAGCTACCATGGCGCAATAGATCGTCCTGGCCCATCTTGACGCCTTCCCTCTCGAGGTTGGAGATGAGGGTGGGATAGTTGGTGTAGCTGAACAGGATGGCCTTGGTGGTCGTGGATCTCAACTCTTCAGGGTCGGGGCGAGGGCGGAGGCGATGTTTGGAGCCGCAGAGTTTAGGGTGGATACGAGTTCCTTGCTGAGGAGTGTCGGGTTCTTGGCTCGGGCCAGCTCCACGAGGACTCTGAGGTTTGTCGTGACGATCCATCTCTCCTCGTCGACTCTGCTTGTCTCGAAGAATTTTGACGAGTTCATGAGGGAGAGAATATCCTTCTCGTCAGCCTGGACGAGCCATGTTATGCTGTTGTGCTCCAGGATATCATAGTGTCCCAGTTCCAGGGAGCGTTTCAACAGCCCGGTTATCCGTTCATGGTCGAAGACTTTCTCTCCCTCCAGTGCCTTGTCGGGTGAGGTGTAAGCGAACAGTTGATAGCCCGGGTGGGGCGAGTAGCATGAGCGCATGGCTGCGGCGCAGACACGTTCCAGGTCCGGTTCGAAGCTGACAAGATGAACGCGCAAGAGTGAGCGCTCCGAAATGCTAGAGACCCTCGGTGCCTAATAGAATTACTGACACGGCCTCAGCAGGGGCCGGTTTCCAGCCATCTATTTTTCCGTATTCACGAGTCAGGTGTGGCTCTGTGCCTGTCAAGAGTTGTTCATGGAGACACCAGCCTTAGCACTCGGTTAGCCGACTATGAGAATGCTGAGCGGGGAGTTCTAGGACCGATGGGCGAGGGTGAGGGTGAGAGTAATGCTCGAGGAGACTCTCCAATTGAGGCAACCATCGAGCCCTTCCTCGACATGCGAGATCCAACCTTCAGGCGCATTCTCCGCGCGGCCACCAGCAAGTTCAACCAGATGATATGCCCCCTTATGGCATCGGTCTGTGTCAGGGACCTCTGCATGTTCTGGAACGACCACTCAAAGTCCTGCTATATCGTGGATACCCTGAAGGCGAACCTCTACCACACGATCTGTCCCAAGTGCGGATCGACAAGCGTCACGGTCTCGGCTCATGAGGGGCGGACGGGGAAGAGCAAGACGCTGAGATGCGACACTTGCGCAAACGAGTGGAGCAGCGTACACTAAACGCGGCAGCTACCCGATGATAGGCTGAGGCGGGATTTCCAGGTCCTCTTCCTCTTCGAGACGCGTCTTGATTCGTTTGAGCCGGAAGAAGTCCTCTCTAGCCCTCTCCTGGAGACTCATCTCGATGTATCGGACCGTGTTCAGTATCCGCGGAATGACGATGTACTCTAGGCTGTTGACCCGCCTCTTGGTCGCGGCGATGGCCTCGGCCAGCCGACGTATCGCGGCTTCCGCGGCTGAGAGCTCGACCACGTTCTTCACCGCTTCCGTCATCAACGCAACCGCCTCGTCCAGCTTCGCCGAGGTTCCTATCATCGAGTACGGATATCCTTCAAGGGGTCTTACCTCAACCTCCACATCGGGTATCGAGACCCCGATCACATTCCTCGTCGTTGCGTCCACATCAAACCTGTCCTGGGCAGTGAGGGATGTCTCTTCGAGGCGTGTCGCCCCCATCAACATCTGAGCCTCAGCGAACCGGAGGTAGGTCTGGCTGAGAAGGTCCTGCGTCTTCGCCCTCAGAGCCGTAATTTCTCGGGCGAACTGGAAGAACTCGATCATCAACGCGTCCAGCTTCTCCCGGAGAAGATCCTGTCCACGCTGGGCGATGTTCCGTCTCTTCCGGAGGGCTAAGAGCTCCATCCGGGTCGGACGGGCACCTGGTAAGATGTCCGGCATTTCTCTAGTTGTTCTTCCCGCGGTACTTTGGATGCCACTTTTTGATCGTTGCCGGGTCTATCCTCTTCAGCTCGTTGTCTGGGAGAACGCTGAGAAGGTTCCAGCCGAGATCGAGGGTGGTGTCGATGTCCCGGTTCTCATAGACTCCTTGGTTGATGAACCGCCGCTCGAACTCGTCTGCGAACTGGAGGTAAAGCTTGTCCCGGGCCGAGAGAGCCTCCTCCCCAACGACGGCGACGAGGTCTCGGAAGCTTCGTCCCTCGGCGAAGGCATAGTAGAGCTGGTCGCTCACTTCGCGGTGGTCCTCTCTTGTCTTGCCCTTGCCGATTCCCTCCTTCATCAGCCGGGACAGACTGGGTGCCGGATCGATGGGCGGATAGATTCCCTTCCGGTGGAGTGACCGGTCGACCATGAGCTGTCCCTCGGTGATATACCCGGTCAAGTCTGGGACGGGGTGGGTCTTGTCGTCCCCGGGCATGGTCAGGATGGGCATCTGAGTGATCGTGCCCTTGCTGCCTTTGAGTCTGCCTGCCCGCTCATAGATTGTGGCGAGGTCTGTGTACATGTACCCAGGGTAGCCTCTCCTCCCAGGGACCTCTTCTCGGGCTGCGGATATTTCGCGGAGCGATTCCGCATAGTTTGTCATGTCGGTGAGAATGACCAATACGTGGTTTCCCTGTTTGATCGCAAAGTACTCCGCGGCTGTCAGTGCGAGTCTCGGAGTAAGGATACGCTCGATCGCAGGGTCATCTGCGAGGTTTACGAACATGGTGACATGGTCGAATGCGCCCTGTTCTTCGAAGTCGTCGCGAAAGAACCGCAGTTCGTCTGCGGTGATGCCCATGGCTGCGAAGATCGTCGTGAATGGTTCATCTGATCCAACGACCTTGGCTTGTCGGGCGATCTGGGCCGCGACTGCGTTGTGAGGGAGACCCGAGGCCGAGAATAGGGGGAGCTTCTGGCCCCGAACGAGAGTGTTCATCCCGTCGATGGTTGAGATGCCTGTCTGGATGAATTCTCGAGGATACTCCCTAGCGAACGGGTTGATCGGGTTGCCGTTCACATCAAGATAATCGTCTGGGATTATTCTCGGCCCGCCATCTATCGGGCGGCCGCTGCCGTCAAAGATTCTCCCAAGCATGTCCGTGGATACTGGAAGCTTGACGGTCTCGCCGGTGAAGCGTATCCGGGTCTTTGCAACATCTAGCCCCGTGGTTCCTTCGAAGACTTGGACGACGGCGACTCCTCCCCCTATTTCTAGAACCTGGCCGCGTCTCTCTTCGCCGCTGGGAGTTCTGATACGGGCGAGCTCTCCGTAGCCGACTCCGCGGACCGACTCTACAAACAGTAGGGGTCCCGATATCTCTCTGATAGTCGCGTATTCCAGTCCTGCAAGCGCCATGGCTATTTCGCTCCGATATTCTTGAACTGCTGGTTGATCTCTTGTTCGATGTTCTGTGTGAAGCTGGCGAACTTGTCGGCGGGTATTAGCCGCATCCTGTCTATCTCAGTCTTGACGGGCAGTTCTAGGACCTTCTGCAAGGGTATGTTCGCGTCGACCGCTTTCTGCATGATCTTGTAATAGTCGAGTATGAGCTTGATCATGAGATGGATCTTCTTGATCATTCGTGCAATCTCGAGTGTGACGCGCTGGCTCTCTGAGAGAGCGTCGGGTCCGACGAGCATCACGATTTCTCGAAGTTCATCGTCCCGTTGCAGAATATTCATCGCCTCTTTCCGCATCATGGTCCAGTCGGGTCCGATCTCCTTCCGGTACCACTCGTCGAGAGTGTCGGTGTAGAGCGAGTAGCTTGTGAGCCAGTTGATGGCCGGGAAGTGGCGTCTGGAGGCGAGGTCCGTGTCGAGGGACCAGAAGACCTTTGCGATTCTCAGCGTGTTCTGTGTCACGGGCTCTGAAAAGTCTCCACCGGGTGGTGAGACTGCGCCGACGATCGAGATGGAGCCGACACGGGTCTCGGACCCGGCAACCTCGACCCTTCCCGATCTTTCGTAGAACTCTGCGAGCTTTGACGCGAGGTAGGCGGGATATCCTTCTTCTCCGGGCATCTCCTCAAGTCGCCCGGATATCTCTCGCATGGCCTCGGCCCAACGGCTTGTCGAGTCCGCCATCAACGCCACATCGTAGCCCATGTCGCGGAAGTATTCCGCGATCGTAATTCCAGTATAGACGCTCGCCTCTCTCGCGGCGATAGGCATGTTGGAAGTGTTGGCTATGAGGACTGTCCGATTCATTATCGGCTCGTTGCTTCTCGGATCGACCAGCTGGGGAAACGTCTCCAAGACCTCCGCCATCTCGTTCCCCCTCTCGCCGCATCCTACATAGACGATGACCGAGGCGTCCGCCCATTTCGCGAGCTGCTGCTGCGCCATGGTGTTGTGGCATATCATTGGGCCCCAGCCTCCAACAAAATTCTCGTAACCCGGGACAGAAACGTCGAGAACTTCTCCGGAGTACTGGATGCGTTGGGTGTCGACCACTTCGTCGAAGAACGTATGCTCGGAGAGTTGCACGAGATGTTCTAGGTCTCGAATGAGCCTGGGGGTCTTCTCGTGATCGTCCAGCTGCTCCTTTGCGAGGGAGACCAGACGTTTTAGCACATCAATCCCTGGTCTCTGGTTTAGATCGGTATAGTTCCGTATCCAGACTCGATTCTCTTCGAGTTTCTTTATCGACAGACTGGAGAGTTCGATCGTCTTCCTGTAGACGGACGGGTCGAGAGGCACGGTGTCGATCGAGTTATAGCCTCTCTTCTTGTCGTTGAGATACGTTTCGATTCTCTCTAGGAATGGGTAGGGTAGGTTCCTTGGAAGATGCCTTCTCAGCTGAGCGATTGCCCGTTTTCCTTCGATGTTGACACGGTGGTAGGTGTGGTCGGCGATTCTTCTCTGGCGCGCTCGGTGTAGAATGCCCAGTCGGGTTAGAAGATATGATAATCCCAGCGCCATTTCTTGACTCGCCGTCGCGATTTCGAGCCAGAACTCTCGGAAGGATCCGTCTCCCGCGATGTATCCGGCCAGGAAGCTTGCAATCACATTGTCTGGGGACATGCAAACTATGTCAGGAATTATCACGGTTCTAGACTTCTTGCCCGGAGGCACGCCGAGCCTGACTAGGAAGTTGGCGAGCGCAGTGCTGTCTATGATCATGAGCCGTCCGCCACTGTGTTTTCCGGGTTTTGCTTCTGTCTCGAAGAGCTGGCGGGAGAGTTTGCTAAAACGCTCTAGGACCTTTGGGTCGTTGTTGAAGAGGACGACGCTCCCCATGGCGCGAATGGTTCCATCCGAGAGAATGAGACCGAGAAACTCAGCAAGCTCGGCGCTCATCTCTTCTGGAATCCTAATGCCCTTTCCATGTCTCTCGGCCTCCACCCTACTGATCGGGATCTCTTCCTTGGATATGCGGGACAGCCGAGCGAGGAACCCAACTGTCGGGCGTGCTCTCTTGAGGTAATAGTTGAGGAGTGCTGGATAGCTCGTCTGGAGTTGGCGACTGAGGTTTTTCAGGGTCGTTGTTCGCTTGAGTCTCTCGATAATCTTGGCCATTAGTTCAATGGTCCTAGCGTCTCTGATCCTCAGCCATTCAGGGAGGTACTTGTACGGGTCAACGGTTTGAACTTTCAATGCTAGTGGGATCTTTCGAGGTGCTACAAGGAAGTCGCCGGGCTTGAGCTTTCCCGCGGGAGTTTCTACAACCGCACCGTCCGGGCGGAGTTGCTGGAGTTGGTGGACCGGTGTGACCTTTAGCATTCTGCCACTGCGGGTTGTTACATGGACTAGTTCTCCAGAATGTCCCTTGAAGCCGACTGGAGCCTCCGCTTCGTTGAATTCGGGGTTCGCGAGGGAAACGAGTCTAAGCGGATCCCTGTACTGATAGATCGTCTCGTTGGCGTCCTCTTCAACGACATGAGAATTGTCGTTTCCTACAAGTTCGCGGATTCTTCTCAGCCGGCCATCAGCGAGGAGAACTGGCGTATCAGGGTCGACGCACTTGCCTGTGCCGAAGGCGCCGGGGATGGTCGCGGTGCCCCCTTTGGCTATGGGGAAGAAGAAGTCGATTATTCTCTGTCCGGTCAGGAGCGGGGTGTTGCTGGGGAGTTTTCGTCTGAAGCTTCTAGCTGTCCGCACAGGCCAGGTGTTCAGCATGAACAGTGTGACGGGCCCGTTGGGGGATTCTAGTTCGCCGATCGGTTCGGTGACGGTATAGTCGCCTTCTTTGACGATCGATGATATCTTGCCGGATTGGTTCGGCGGGACCATTATCTTCTGGGTGATGAGGCTGGTCTCTTTGACCTGGCCGATAATGTCTCCTCCAGTCAGGTTCGCGCCGGGCTTGGTGGTGGGGACGAAGTGCCATTTCTTGCTCTTGTCGATGGGGGGGAGGGTTAGGCCACGCCTGACGAAGGGTCCGGTCTTTTCGAAGAGTATCGTGAGTGGTCGTTGGATTCCGTCGTAGATCTGGCCGGTTATTCCCGGCGCTAGCTCAACAGACAGCGGTTTGCCGCTTCGCTCCACTTTCTCTCCGGGTCGTAGGCCCGCGGTCTCCTCGTACACCTGTACCGTGGCCCGGTCTTGTTCTATCTTGATGATCTCTCCGATGAGACCTTGGTCGCCGACTCTGACGACTTCGTACATTTCGGCGCCGAGCATGCTGCTGGCCACTATGACGGGACCGGCTACCCGTTCCACTTTTCCAGGCTTGAAGCTCGACATGGCGCCATCAGTAACGGTGAAGTGAAGAGGCGTCGGCCGAGTTCTGATTAAAACCTTCTCCGTGCCATGGAGAGTTACATTAGGCTCATTATGCCGCTGTGGGGCTGAGTGTTCCTCTAACGAGTCCCGGTTGTGATTCTTGGAATTGTTTAGGGGAGTAGCGTCTAAGACAGCGCAGTCTAGCTACAAGCGGCTCATCCAACTATTGGTAATAGGCTCTGATGGTGATCATTGTCCACAGACTACGTATGATGCAGCTAGAGAGGTTGGCGGCCAGATCGCGTCTCACAGTGCGGTGACCGTTACTGGGGGATTGGGTGGTGTAATGGAGGCTGCATGTAGGGGGGCGAAGGAGAAGGGTGGAATGGTCGTCGGGATCATTCCTCACGAGGATATGAGCTACGCGAACCCCTACTGCGACATCATCATTCCTACTGGGTTAGGGTTTGCCCGGAACTTCGTCACCGCCTATTCGGCGGATGCGGCGATAGTTGTTGGGGGTGGCGCGGGCACGTTTATCGAAGCGTGTGTCGCCTATCAGAAGGGGAAGCCGATCGTGGCTTTGACTGGCTCGGGTGGGACCGCGGACAAGATTGCGGACACTTTTCTGGACGATCGAAAAACGATTAAGGTTGTGTCGGCCTCGACTCCGCGGGAGGCTGTGGAACAGGCGATTGATCACGCGTCGAACGGGAAGAAGGGCGTGAAATACTTCCAGAGCGTAGCCCGGATGATCTAGCCTGCTCGGAGCCGGCCTGCTGCTTTCAGCACTCGTAGTGCGTTGAGTGTTATCATCTCGTTCGGTCCGTTGCGGCCCCAGTCAACCACTTCGACGTTAGAGACTGCGAGCTTGGCCTGCTTCTTCCGTTGCAGACTCCAGTAGTAGCCTTCGGGCCTCCATCTACCATCCTCTCCACGTTTCGACTCGACGAGCTCGATTGCTTCCCTAGTCCGGGGGTCCCCGAGTTTGCCTGCTCGATGGAGGATTGAGAGTGCCTGGAGAATATCATAGTGCCAGTATAAGGGATAGTGGAGCTCTGTGAAAGGGTGAATCGACCGACGGATTCTCGAGTGAAATGTCTCAGGAGGACGTTCCTCGCCTGTTCGACAAGAACGAAAGATGCGATGCTTCAGGAAGAATTCCGCACCCTTCTCCACAGACTCGCGAACAGCAATGTCCCCTGTAGCATGGTAATATTCAAACAGTCCCCAGAGGGTCGATAGGCTCTCATTGAATGAGGAGTGCCTCGCCTCCTCCCTACGGTCACAATTCCATCCCCCATCCGGCCACTGCCACTTCATCAGCGACTCTGCGAGCCGTCTAACACGAGGGTCTTGAGCGATTCCTAGACGGCTGCAGACAGCGAGCGCGTTTCCTTCTTGAGAGGCGCATCTTCGATACAAGCCGTTGATTCGTGGAACATTTCCAAGGTGAGCCTCGCCGAGCAGCCATTTGAGAACGAGGTCGGTCGCCTTTACTGCCGGTCGAAAACCCTCAGCTACTCCCAGCTCCACTAGTGATACGAGACGCCAGTGGGCTCCCGTCCATTTCTGGTACGGATGAACTTCGAAGCCTCCATCAGGCTTCTGATCTTCAAGAAGCGTACGTACACGGGACCCTTTGGGGATGAGTCGTCTCGTCTTCTCGACTTCGGACGAGTCCGGATGGTTATCGACAAGTTCTGTCAGTGCCAGATAGCGGACGGAGGGGTCGTGAGATTGAAGGAGCCATGCAACTCCAGGGTCTTCCTCATCCTTCAGCGCCGCTTCAGACGCAGGAGGCCGGTTCATCCTACAATCTTGAACCAGCTCGACTGTTTTATTCCTTAGCAAAACATGTGAGTTCCCATCGAGGCTCAAAGGCCTGAATTCTAGGGAAGTTGTCCGGCATGCTCCGCTTGTAGTCCTCGCTGAAAAAATCAGCGCTCTCTCTGGAAAATGGCACACATTAAATATTCGGAAGGAATGCCTGCGGAGCATGTTCGCAAAGCTCTGCCGTTTGAGATCAGTCGTTCGTCCCGGCGAAGCGAATTCGCCTCACTGAAAACCCCAAGCAATCACGATGTCCGCCTGGATTGTTGCCGAATGAGTACTTACTCGAAGAGTAGCGCGGCCGGGGTCGTTCTACTAGTTACGATCATAGAAGATTCCGGGCTAATCGCCTGGCTGGCGTTACTCCACACCTCCATGATTTACATGGGCATTTCCATTGCCGCGCTCGTTCTCCTGGTCGTGCTCCTCATTGAGCATTCGATTATGCAACGTGCTGAGAATTCGATTTTTACCGGCAAGGTCTTCCTCGAAATAATCGGGTTTACGACTCTTGAGGTGGTCAACTGGAGCGTCTGGCTGACTCTGCTTTCAAACACCTCCTCCCTGTTCTCGATGACTTCCCTCCTCTCTTCAGCCTACTTCTTTGTCGGGTTCTACATTGAGCACCAGATTACCGAAAATGTGATCACGCAACAGCCGTTTCTCCACTTTAGAAACGCGATAGAGCACTCCATCCAATATGTAGTAGGAAGAGTGCCCGTGCAGAGTCAAATTGCGGGACGCGTACCAGCATAGCTAAGCCAGGGATCTAGACCGGTTAAGTTCGAATGCGGTCGTCATAGATTTCCAGATAAGTGCTGGTTGAGGATTTGGCGCTAGCCGAACGCCGGTAAGGTCAGTCAGGCTTGCTGCCGTGGCTCTTCATGTACGTGGCGATGTACCACTGATTGCCGAAGGGGTCATGCACCGCGCCTGACCGCTCCCCATAGTCCATGTCCTTGACCTCATGAAGACTCTTGCCACCCGCCTTCAGCGCCAGGACATAAACCGCGTCCACGTCGTGGACAAAGAGGTGTATGCCGATCTTGAGAGGCTTCCAAGGATCGCCCGCACGACCTGTCTCCAGCACGGAGTCTCCGATCCGAAATGCCGTGTGCAGAAGCTTCCCGTCCGGACCGAGTGCGCGCTGATCCTGAAGTTCCTCGGCACCAAACGCGGCCTTTGCGAACGCTACAAGACGCTCCGGCTCATCGACGATAAAGTAGGGTGTCACAGTCCGAAAGCCGGGCGGAATGTGAGAGGCCGGTTTCGTTGTTTGCATCACGATCAATCGCAGATGATGTGTGCGCGTTAAGGGTTTCGGCCGGTCACATTACGGTCCAACATCGGTCGGGAAACCAATGTCTGAGTTAACATCTTGAGGCATGATTGTGGTGGGGCTGAGTGGCTCCATAGCTAATCTCGGCTGTCTCAACTGTTCGCAACGCCCTTTTGAACTACGAGAACATCAACTTGGGGCAGTCCTTTGGCGTCTCAGATGTTAGACAGTCAGGTAGAGACTTTATCGAAACAATTCAAGTACTTCTCAGAGAAAGTCTATCCTGGTTCCTCCCCGCTTTACCAAGGGCTTTCAGCACGAATCGCGGAAGACCCAGAAATCCTATCCCTCGCCTCAGAGTCGAGGAAGGGAGAGATCGTTCCAAATCTTTTCTTCGCGACCGTTCATTTCCTCCTTCTTCAAGGAACAGAGCATCCCCTCTCGGCCTTCTTCCCAAGCCTCTGTTCTTCTAGCGGAGGCGGCGGTGATCCATATCCGTATTTCCGTTCCTTCTGTTTGGAAAATAAGAACCGCATTAGGTATCTTGCATCATCAAAGAGGGTCCAGACCAACGAGGTGCAACGTTGTGCCTGCTTACTACCTGCCTTCGAACTAGTAGCTCGAGAATCGCGGGGAGGACCGCTCTCCCTTGTAGACATCGGTGCTAGCGCTGGCCTAAATCTCCTGTGGGATCGATATGGGTATGATTATGGTACCGGTCGAAAGTATGGCAATGTCAACTCTCCTGTCCAGATCTTGTGCACTGTCCGAGGGGACCCAAAACCTCCGATTCCCGAAATCTTTCCCTCAGTCGAATCGCGGCTAGGAATCGATCTCAATCCAATAGAGGTTCGTGATAGGGAAGAGATGCTGTGGTTAAAGAGCCTCGTCTGGCCTGAACACACCAAGAGAGCCGAACTGCTACAACGGGCGATTCAATTGGCCAGGCAAGATCCTCCTCGAGTAATCTCAGGAGACGTTCTCGACGTCTTGCCGGGCGTGTTGTCAGAGTTGCCTAGGCATTCAACAATCTGCGTCTATCACAGCCATACCGTTTACCAGTTTCCTCAGGAACTACGAGACCGGCTTTTGTCGCAAATCACAGAGCTTTCAAGAAAGAGAGATCTCTTCGAAGTTTCATTCGAATGGTGGCGTGGGAAAGACCAGCCCTCGCTTGAATTGAGTCGAGTGCGTGACGGCAAAAGACGAGAAGAGCTCCTAGCGTATTGCAGCCCCCATGGAGAATGGTTGCAATGGGTCCAGAGGACTTAGACATGAGCTGATGGAGATAGGGAGGATTTGAACCAGAGCCGGGCTGGGGCAGTGGTGGGGCTGGCCGGATTTGAACCGGCGATTTCGTGGGCTCCCGGCATGGATGAGCTCCCAAGCCACGCGGCCAGTCCAGGCTTCTTAACATAAGCCTTCTAGACCTGGCTAGCCGACAGCCCCTGAAGCCGCTGTCGAACCGGTGTCGCTTTAGCTCTTACTATTCAGCAGAGTCCAGTGGAAGAAGAAGGCAAAGACAAGCCCGTACTGGTTTGGTTATTGCGGTGTCGGTGCAGTTGGATTTTATACCAGCAGATGGGTATGGTAGGAGGCACTGGGACAACAGAAAAGCAAGGAACAAGCCCTTGGAAACAACTGACCAAAAGGTCCTGAGGACATGCCTCGTCTGCAACCGCAAGTTTCTCGGATGGTTCAGCGAGAAATACTGTAGCGCCGACTGCAGAATGGAGGGCAACCGTCTCAAAGCTCGGTTGCGCAAGCGGAAGAGTAGGAAGTCGGGCGAACTTCGTGAGGGAGTCATATCCCAGCAGCTGGTGGAGCTCGGCTTGTCCGAGACTCAGTATCCGATGTACAATCACGAGATTGTTCCGACGATGTATGCGAACTTCACACTGTACCACGCCCGAGATGGCAAGCGTCACGTGAGATCCTACTACGATCTGCTACGGGAGATTGCGAAACTTAACGGTACAAACCTCAGCACAATACTTGCAAACATGCGTCCACGGGACGAGTCAAACTAGCCGTCTACCGGTCCAGTTTCCGTAAATCCTCAATCTTCCCGAGGTAAGTTCCGTCGAAGAGGTACGCTTCACCATTTTCGAAATCCACAGCGCCAGATCTAAGCACGGGTCCCATGTACTCCTTGTAGAGGTCTGTCCATCCTTCCGTAAAGGCTCGATTGATCGGTTGTCCTGCCAGATAGTCGTTGAAGCTGGGCATTATGACGCAGTCAGCATCAACAACCTTGACTCCGTACTTTTTCCCGTACTCCTCCAACGGGTCGCCCTCGTACTTTACAGATTCATGCTTCAAGACTCCCTCAGCAAGTTTATGGC
>WNGL01000682.1_pt1 | contig 41041 bp, 39 predicted proteins | sample 5400591 | NCBI WGS metagenome assembly WNGL01 (sample SAMN13153377, study PRJNA577476) | soil metagenome | isolation source: 80 cm soil or saprolite under Garry oak tree replicate 1 | place: USA:California | collected 2016-06-15
GTGGTGGTGTCCGTCGACTACCGGCTTGCCCCGGTGCACCGGTTCCCCGCCGCCGTGGACGACTGCTACGCGGCCCTGGTGTGGGCGGCGGAAAACGCCATGGGGCTGGGCGCGGCCGAGCCCGGGAACGGCGCGGGCGAGCCCGGGAACGGCGCGGGCAGGCCCGGGGCCGCGCCGCCCCTGCCCATCGGGGTGATGGGCGAGAGCGCCGGGGGCAACCTCGCGGCGGTGGTATGCCTGCTGGCCCGCGACCGCGGCGGGCCGCGCATCGGCCACCAGGCGCTGCTCTACCCGCCCACCAACATGACCAGGATGCCGCCGGGGGCGGCGAAGGCGCTTATCATTCCGGAGCCGGAGATGCTCGCGTACCGGCGGCACTACCTGGGCGACGCCGATCCGGCCGACCCCCGGGTGTCCCCGCTGCTTGCCGGGGACCACCGCGGCCTGCCCCAGGCGCTGATCCAGGTGGGTGAACACGATCCATTGCGCGAGGACGGCGCCCGCTACGCCACGGCGCTGCGGTCCGCCGGGGTGCCGGTGCGGTTCACCGAGTATGTGGGCATGCCGCACGGCTACCTCAACTTCCCCGGCGTCTGCCGCAGCGCGCACCAGGCCATGGCCGAGCTGTGCGCGGAGCAGGCAGCCGCGCTCGGCCCGGCCGCCGCCGGGGTGCCCGGCCCGGCCGGTCAGTAGTACCAGGGGAAGCCCGCCCAGTCCGGGGCCCGCTTCTCCAGGAAGGCATTCCGGCCCTCGACCGCCTCGTCGGTCATGTAGGCCAGCCGGGTCGCCTCGGCCGCGAACAACTGCTGGCCTACCAGCCCGTCGTCGATGAGGTTGAACGCGAGCTTCAGCATGCGCTGCGAGGTGGGGCTCTTGGCGTTGACCTTGGCGGCCCACTCCAGCGCGGTGCGCTCCAGGTCGGCGTGCGGCACCACCGCGTTGACCATGCCCAAGGCCGACCCGAAGCCGCCGTCGAAGCTGCCCACGTCGGCGTCGGTCTGCTTGAACCGGGCGTGCTCGCGGCTGGCGAGGGTGAGGTCGCAGACCACGTGCAGGCTGTGCCCGCCGCCCGCGGCCCAGCCGGGCACGACGCAGATGACCACCTTCGGCATGAACCGGATCAGCCGGTGCACCTCCATGACGTGCAGGCGCCCGCTGCGTGCCGGGTCGATCGTCTCGGCCGTCTCACCGGAGGCGTACCGGTAGCCGTCCCGGCCGCGGATCCGCTGGTCACCGCCGGAGCAGAAGGCCCAGCCGCCGTCCTTCGGCGACGGGCCGTTGCCGGTGAGCAGCACGCAGCCCACGTCGCTGGACATCCGCGCGTGGTCGAGCGCCTGGTACAGCTCATCGACCGTCTGCGGCCGGAAGGCGTTGCGGACCTCGGGCCGGTTGAAGGCGACGCGGACCGTGCCGCCGTCCACGGCGCGGTGGTAGGTGATGTCGGTGAAGGCAAACCCCGGCACCTCGCGCCACCGCGCGGGTTCGAAGATCTCAGAGACCATGGCCCCAATTCTGGCCAACCCACCGGGGCCCACGACAGCGGCCCCGGAGCGGCCGGGCGGAGTCCCCGCCAGCGCGAGGCCATGGGGTGCCGCTCATGCCGGAGCGGGCACCTGGCGCTGGCACCAGGCATAGAGGGCGTCGTAGACGAAGGTGCCCCGTTCGAGCAGGCGGTAGTCGTCGGCTTCGACGTCCAGCCCGCCCACGCCGATGGCCAGTAGCCCGGGCCCGGCCGGGTCGGTGTCGAGGTCGTCAGCGATGTCGGCGGCGTGCACGATCTTGGCCAGGCGCCCCAGGGCCGGATCGGCGTCCAGGTGATAGTCCTCGATCAGGACTTCAAATGTGCATTTGCCGTCGCGGTGGGTGTAGCGAGCGCCCGGCGCGTCGAAGCTGATCGCGTCCTGGCTCCGCGCCTCGCCGAGCACCTGGTCGGCCGGGACATAGCGGATCTCGGCGTCCGGGTCGATGAACTTAGTGATCAGCCAGGGGCAGGCAATGCGGTCGGTCTTGGGGCGGGCGCGGGTGATCCATTTCATGACAGCTCCTCAGGTGCTGGCCGCGGGGACGGGCCGTGGGTGGTGAGGCCGGGCAGGCTGAGGTAACCCCCGGTTACCTCGTAGCGGGTGATCGGCCGGTAGCTCACCGCCCGGTGAACCTCGCTGCTGGTCAGGGCGTCGCGGTAGGGGGTGGCGATCCATGCGTCGAAGACTTCATGGCTCGGCCACATGGTGATGACCACGGTCTCACCGCCGGGTTCGGCGGGTTCGCAGACCAGCTCGGCGAGGATTCCATGCTGTTGGCGGATGGCCCGGCCCGCCGCTATCCAGGCCAGATACCGGTCCCGCCATTCGGGCGGGACGACCACGGTGCGCAAGCAGACGATCATGACGGCTCCCCGGATGAGGCGGCAGGAACGGCACCGGCCGCGGTGCCCGGCTGGTGGGTGCCGATACCAGAGGCCAGGCCCAGGCGGCGTGCCCAGAGCCACAGGGTCACGTCGTACCCGGCTTTGACCGCACCAGCGACCACGAGCGGCGCGCCGAGGGCGACCTGCTGCACCAGCCCGGCGGCCAGCGGGCCGATGGGCCGCACGGAGTAACGGGCGGCGTTGGTGACCGCGGCGGCCGCGGTTCGCTCCGGCGCGGTGACCACGGTCATGACCAGCGCCTGGCGGGCCGGCACGTCCATCTGCGACAGAGTGGTCCGCGCCAGCAGCAGCCCTGCCGCGACGCCGAACCCGGGCGCGAAGGCTACCGAGGCCAGCAGCAGGTTGCTGGGCAGGTGGGTGCCGACCATGGTGGCGACCAGGCCGAACCGGCGGGCCAGCAGCGGCGCCACCGCCACCGAGACCGCCTGCACCAACGAGACAGCGAAGAACAGCCAGCCGAGCGAGACCACCGAGGCGTGGTACCGCTCGGTGAAGTAGTAGGACAGGAACCCGGTGGTGACCAGGCCGCCGCCCGCGGCGTCCACCGCGAACAGGCCGGCCAGCCGCCGCACCACGGCCCGGGACGGGCCAAGCTGCGACCGCACCCGGGCCGCCGGCTCCAGCGGTGACGCCGCGGCGGCCGGGGCCTCCACAGCGGGGGACAGGCCCGCGGCAAGGACGATGCCGGTGATCCCGACCGGGACCATGGCCAGGAACAGCCACCCGGACACGCCCCCCGATGGCCCCTGTGGATTGAGGCCGGGGAGGATGACCGCGAGCGAGCCGAGGGCGCCGGCGGCCGAGCCGACCGCGTTGTACCGCCCGTAGACCGCCGCCGTGCCCGCATCCTCGGCGGCGAGCATGGCCTGCTCCAGCGTGGTCGCCGGTCCGTTGTCGACCACATCCGTGGACAGCGTGCCGGTGAGCGCGACCAGCAGCAGCACCCACCACGGCCCCGCCCGCCGCGACCGCGGTGCCCGCGACCGCGATCCCGCAGAAAAACAGCGCATACGAACGCCTGCGGCCAACCCGGTCACCGAACCGGCCCACTGCCAGGCTGGCCAGCGCCATCCCGGCGATCAGCGCGGTCAGCACCACACCTGCCTGCACGCTGCTGAATCCACGGGCCGCCAGCAACGCTCCCAGCAGGACAGCGGTGAACCCGTACCCGGCCGCGCGCACTCCCTGCCCGGCCACCAGCAGCCTGGCATCGCCCGTCAGGCCCGGCCGCCGGGACTTCACCTGAGTACCCCAAGACCGCGGGGGCAATGGCCGCACACTCAGCTAATTCTGCAACCATGGTCGCAACTATGCAACCCCGGTCGCAGGCTCATTAGACTCGCTGCCGGAGGTGATGAGCGTGACTGCCGCCGAGGACTGGGTGCTGCTGGCCTACCGGCTGCCCCGTGTTCCGTCCACGCCATGCTCGGCGGTGTGGCGCAGGCTCAAACGGCTCGGCGTCGCCTGGATGGGCGACGGCCTGGTGGCCCTGCCTGCCGACGCGCGGACCCGCGAGCAACTGGAATGGATCGCCGAGGACGTCACCGACCATGGCGGCGAAGCCACCCTCTGGCTCGGCCGCCCCCTGGGCACCGCCGGGGCAGTGGTCGCCGGCCGGATGACCGCGGCCGTGGCCGCGGAATACGACGCCGTGACCGCCGAAGCAGATGCCGCCCGCACCGCGGACCAGGTGGCGCGGCGGCGGACCGTGGCGCGGCTGCGCCGGGAACTGCACCGCATCCAGGGCCGCGACTTCTTCTCCTGCCCGCGGCGTGACGTGGCGCGGCGCGCGATCGAGAGCCTGGCGGCCGCCGACACCGCCGGGGCACGGCCATGAAATGGGCCACCCGGCCAGGCGTCCACGTCGACCGGGCCGCCTGTGCCTGGCTGATCCGCCGCTTTATCGAGCCCGGCCCGGAATTCGTCTTCATCGCCGACCCGGCCGCCGTCCCCGCCGATGCCACCCCGTTCGACATGCGCGGTGCGATGCTCGGCCATCACCGCGGCCGCTGCTCGTTCGAAACCATGCTGGCATCGTTCGACCTGACCGACGACCCGGCACTGGAGGAGATCGGCCGGATCGTGCACGAAGCCGACCTGGCCGACGAACAGTTCGACGCGCCCGCGGCCGCTGGCCTGGATGTGCTGATCCGCGGCCTCACCCTGACCACCGGCTCCGACCACGACACCCTCGCCATCACCGACAAGCTGTTCGACGGCCTCTACGAGCACACCCGCCGCCAGCTCATGACCGGGCGGCCGCCCGCCTAGCCGACCGGTTCGGTACCGGCAGCCACCGGCCGCGTACTGGCCCGGCGGCCCGGGATCATCGGTGCGATGCCAGCGTCGCGTGGTAGTCCGTGCCGTGCCGCGGCTCGGGGTCGGCGTGGACGAGGGCGGCCGACAACCGGGGCATCTCGTGCAGCAGGGCGTGCTCCGCGGCCACGGCGGTCTGGTGGGCCCGGACCGCGGTCACGTGCGGGCTGATGACGATCTCGCATTCCGCGCGGAGCTGGTGGCCGATCCAGCGCAGCCGCACCTGGCCGACGTCCAGCACCCCGGGCACACCGCGCAGGGTCCGCTCGGCCTGGTCGACCAGGGCCGGATCGACCGCGTCCATGAGCCGCCGGTAGACCTCCCTGGCGGCCTGGCGGAGCACGGCCAGGATGGCGAGCGTGATGAGCAGGCCGACGGCCGGGTCGGCCCAGTCCCAGCCCAGGGCGGCGCCGGCGACGCCGAGAAGCACGGCCAGTGAGGTGAAGCCGTCGGTGCGGGCATGCAGCCCATCGGCGACCAGAGCGGCGGAGCCGATTCTCCGGCCTACCCGGATGCGGTAGCGGGCGACCAGCTCGTTGCCCATGAAGCCGATCAGGGCCGCGGCCGCGACCGCCGGGAGATCACTCACCGGGCGCGGGTGCGCGAACCGGATCACCGCCGCGGCGGCGGCCAGCACCGACGAGGCCGCGATGACGAGGACGATGACCACCCCGGCCAGGTCCTCGGCCCGGCCATAACCGTACGTGTACCGCCGGGTGGGCGGCCTGCGGCCGATGAGGAACGCGATCGCCAGGGGCACGGCGGTCAGCGCGTCCGCGGCATTGTGCAGCGTGTCGCCGAGCAGTGCCACCGAGCCAGACAACGCGACCACGACCGACTGGAGCACCGCGGTGACCGCCAGCGCGGCCAGGGAGATCCACAGCGCCCGCAGGCCCGCCGCACTGGCCTCCATCGCCGCGTCGACCTTGTCCGCCGCCTCATGTGAGTGCGGCCGCAGCACATGCTGCAGGCCCGCCAGCGCCCCGGCACGGTGCGGGCGGGCCGGTTCGCCGTGGCCATGCCCGTGTCCCGCTCCGTGGCCGGCATGGTCATGCTGGCCGGTCCCGGGAAGCACCTCACCCATGCCAGCCAGCATCCCTCAGATGACGCATTGCAGCACGTCAACAACCACCACCCGGACGCAGATGCAAGACGGCCGCAACGCCGCGGGCGGGCACCCGCGCACCGGGCAGGAGACTCTGCCCCCATACCGCAGATCATCCCCACCGCGGCTGCCCGCCAGGCTTACTACCCCGCCGGTTTGGCCATACGGCAGTGAGCCCCGGCACGCGCCGGGGCTCACCGTGGCCGGCCTGTCACGCCCACCTGGCTCCGAGCTGGCCATCCCATATGTGGGACCCTGAACGCACCGAGAAGACGTGCCCGGGCACACCGTGCGCGAACACATGCCGTGTGGTCGTGGCTCCTGCCGGGGTCATCATGAGCACCGCGGCGGCCGCGGCCGCGGTGATCGTGGTGGCGGCGCGCCCGAGGGCCCGCAGCGGGCCGGTGCGGCGGCGCGGCTGCGGGGACCGGCCCGGCCGGGCGGGCTGGGAATCGCGGGCGGCGCGGGCGAGCCGGTAGGCGCTGGCCTGGGCGATCAGGTCCCGGCGGTGCTGGTCGGCGAGGGCCGCGGTGATGGCTGGGTACGTGGACATTGCCTTCTCCTCTTTGCTGCGACCTGGCCGGGCGCTTCCCGGCGGTCACTGCCCACAGTGCCTGCCCACCCCCCGGGCCCGGCAGGATCAGATGACCCCTTTCACCGGCCAGTTACCGGGCGGGGTCAAACGACCCCTCGCCTCGCGCCCGCCCGTGGCCGCCGACCTGAGAAGGGAGATCGGAACTTAGACCAGGCCGGCCTGCAGGGCGAGCCGGGTCAGGTCGGCGCGGCGGCGGCAGCCGGTTTTGTCCCGGATCCGGTCCAGGTGAGAGTTGACGGTGCGGACGCTGATGTAGAGCTTCTCGGCGATTTGCGCGTTACTGAGGCCCTCGGCGACCAGCGCGACAAGCTCGCGCTCGCGTCTGGTCAGGCCGGATGCCGGAAGTGCGGTACCCGCGGCCGGCGGCGGGCCTTCACCGAGGACCTGGCGAGCGAACTGGAGTATGGCGTCGAAGGACATGCTCGCCCCTCGCTGGTCGGCCACCCGGGCGCGCACAGGCCCGAGCTTGGCGCGGACGGCAAGCATCGGGGCGGTGTAGAACAGCGAATCTGACACGCTTCCGGCATCGGCGCTGTCAGTGATGCCGGCGATAGCCACCCGGATCCACCCGATCGCCTGGCTGAGGGCCCGGCTGGCGCCCCAGAGCACCGCCGCCGCCTCAGGGTTGTGGCTGGCGGCCCACACCGCCGCCGTGCCCAGGCAGTCGGCCAGCCGAAGCCGGTTGCCGATCTCAGACGCGATGCGCAGCGCTTCGCTGATGTTAGGCCCCGCCTCTGCCCACCGGCCGGCCGTCAGCTGGATGCGGGCCAGCGATTCAAGTCCCATCGCCTCAAAGGACCGGTCTCCGGCTTTGCGGCATAGCTCGAGCACTTCGGTGAAGACCGCTTCCGCCCCGGCCAGGTCACCGGTCTCGGCCAGGGCCTGGGCCACGTGCGTCGCCACCCAACGGGCGGTATGACCGCTCACCTGCCGGGCGTCAACCTGGCGGGCCGCTTGCGCCCAGGCCAGGGCCGATGACTTGTCACCCGCGTACACCGCGCCCATGGCAAGAGTTCCGCACGCGTAGGCCTCACCGGAGGCGTAGCCGGCCGCTCTGGCCGCCGCCAGGGCCCGGTGGCCCGTCTGGGACGCGTCGGCGAACCGGTCGGTGTTCAGCAAGGCGACGGTCTGGCCGTTGAGGCTATCCACCAGCGCTGGTGCGGTCTGCTGGCCGGCCAGCAAATCCTCGGCGCGGCCGTAGTGCTCCAGCGCCTGGTCCAAGTGGCTGGTGTACTGGGCCATTTGCCCCAGCCAGACCTCAGCCAAGACCACTAGCTCACGGGCAAGCGCAGAGCGGTGCGGGCGGAGCGCCCGTTCCAGGAACGCCGCGCCCTCGCGATAGCGGCCCCGCAAGCACCACCACGGGCTCATCGCGACCGACAGCCGCAAACCCCCCTGAGCATCGTGTCGGAGCAGCCATTCGAGCACCTCACGCAGATTGTCTTGCTCCGCATCACCCCACCACCCGGCCAGTTCATCGTCAGGGGTGTCAAAACCGGCGCTCATGTCTTCCGCCTCGGACATGGTCCACGCTGCGATGGCCGCGGCCGTCTCCTGGCGTTCTCCGCTCTCATCCAGGCGCGCCGATGCGTACGCCCGGAGGGTCTCGAGCATCTTGTAGCGGAACCTGCCATCCGGTCCCGCCCGCGGCGCCACCAGCAACGACCGCCGCACCAGGCATGGCACGATGATGGGGGCGTCCGGCCCGGCCGCGGCGCGGGCCGCGTCCAAGGTGAACGGGGCGGGAAACGCCGACAGCCGCCGGAACGCCCGCTGTTCGGGCTCACTCAAAAGCCGGTAGCTCCACTCGACCGTCGCCGCCAGCGACGCCTGCCGGGCCGGCACCCCCCAGGTCTGGCTGACCAGCACCCGGAACCGGTCATCCAGCCCCGCAGCCAGCTGGCCCAATCCCAGGGTGTCGAGCTGAGCCGCGGCCAACTCGATGGCAAGCGGCATCCCATCCAGGCGCCGCACGATCGTCGCCACCGCCGGCCCCGATGCCGGGGTGAGCGTGAAATCAGGATCAGCCTGACCGGCGCGCTCCACGAAAAGGGCGACCGACTCGCATCCCGCAACCCCTGCCGCCGTCACATCGGCCGGCACTGGCAACGGCGGCAGCGGGAACCTGGCCTCGCCAGCCACCCCCAACGGCTCGCGGCTGGTCGCCAGCACCCGCAGGTCATCCCCGGCTCGCAGCAACGTGTCGCAAAACCCGGCCGCCGCGTCTATAACATGCTCGCAGTTGTCCAGGACCAGCAGCACATGCCGGCTGCCCATGACCGCGGCCAGCGACTCGGTCAGCGACAGGCCGGGCTGCTCGCGCACCCCCAACACAATGGCCACCGCCGCCGGAACCAACCCGGGGTCCTCGACCTGAGCCAGCTCCACCAGCCAGACGCCATCTTCGAACCGTGGCACCAGCCCCCGGGCAACTTCAATCGCCACCCGGTCTTGCCCGAACCGCCCGGCCCGGTCACCGTGACCAGCCGGTGCCCGGCCAGCAGGGCCGCTGCCTTCGCTGACTCCGACGTCCGGCCCACAAAGCTCGTCAGGCTGACCGGCAGATTGTGCGCCCGGGCCGCCGGGGCCAGCCCAGCCGGAACTTCCCCCACGAGCCAACGGTAGCGCGTGCGGCCCGGAACCCGTCCGACAAGGGCACCAGCTAAGCAAACGACGCGACCAGGCGATGAGCAGAGTGGCCGCGTTCCAGGCACACACCAGGAATGGCATGTGCCGGCGCTTCCGGCATTAGCAGCCAGGGACCGCCAGGTGCACCGGGCATGCCGCGTTGTAGTGCTTCAAGGTCAGCTTTCCCCGGGCATAGGCCCACGAGCAGGTACAGGAATTAGGTACATGGTCCGAAGTTATGATCTCGGCAGGCACGCCGCTGCGCCGCTCGGCGCGACCCGGGCGGTACGGCAGCGGCTGTCCGACGAGGACAAGAGCAGGCCCCTCGGTCTTGGCTTCCTGGACAGCTCCGTCAGCTAGCGCCAGCCACTCCCGTGGCCTGGCATCGGATGAGCACTGGGCTGGTACGTGTCGTTTGAAGCGCACCCTGGCTCCGGGGATTTTGTCACTCGCCCGGCTGTCCATGTCATTCAGAATATCCGCTAAGCCGGGGGGATGATCGCCCAGATCAGAGCCCACCGGCGGATATCGTCACGCGCCATGAACCGCCCGGTGAGCCCGGAGACTACGCAAACCCCCTGGGCGGTTCACATAGCTTCGGCGGGATTTGCGTGCCGCACGCATGTGAAGGGTCGATCACACAGCGCGAGTGGAAGGTCTGGTGCCTTGACGGTCGGTGTTCGCCTGCGCCAGCCTGGTCGGGAGGCGATTGCGACGAGGGAGGGGCCATGGCATGGCGGCTTGACGGGACGTATTTTGAGTCGTGCTCGTGTGATGCGGTCTGCCCGTGCACCTGGTCGGCGCTGACGGCGGCGGCGACCCTGGACCGGTGCCGGGCGCTGCTGGCTTATCACGTCGGCTCGGGTGAGATCGATGGTGTTGATGTCAGCGGCCTGAGTTTCGCACTGTTCCTGGATACGCCGCCGGTGATGAGTGAGGGCAACTGGCGGGTGGGGGTTTACCTGGATGACGGCGCGTCCGACAGCCAGGCCGAGCGGCTCGGGGCGGTCTTGTCCGGGCAGCTCGGCGGGCCGCCCGCGATGCTTGGCCCGCTGATCGGCGAAATGCTCGGGGTGGAGAAGACGTCCATCACCTATGCCGAGGACGGCCGCGGCCACCATGTCCGGATCGGCGATGCGATCGACGTGGGCGTGCAGGACTTCGTCGCCCTGGAGGGCGACGATCCGGTGCGGCTGACGAACGTGTTCCATCCGTCGAACACGACCCTGACGGTCGCGCCGGCCACGGCCGCGCACCTGTCCACGTTCGGGATCGACTGGGGGCGCGAGGGGCAGAGCGGCTTTTCCGCGCCGTTCTCCTGGGCCGGGTGAGCAGCCCAGGGAGGCTTGCCCGGCCGCGGCCTGGCCGGGCAACCCGTGAGGTCGCCGTCCTGCTGATCCTGGCGGCCGGTGCCTGGGCGGCGACCCTGGTCCTGGCCCGGGGGATGGCCGGGATGACGGGCACGATGGGGCTGGGCCTGGCCGCGTTCGTGCCGGTCTGGACGCTGATGATGGCCGCCATGATGCTTCCGTCGGTGGCGCCCACAGCCTCGCTGTACGCCAAGACCATGCAAGACAACCGGGCCGTGCGGATCGCCGGGCTGGTGGCCGGATATCTCGCTGTCTGGGTGGCGGCGGGCCTGCCCGCCTACGGGCTGGCCTGGCTTGCTGGCTGGCTGACCGGCAACCATCCCAGCGCGGCGCACATCATGGCCGTGGCCGCATTCGCGGTGTGCGGCATATATCAGCTGACCGGCCTGAAGGACCGCTGCCTCGCGCACTGCCGCTCCCCGCTCGGGCTGCTGTTGCACTACGGCTCCTATCGGGGCAGGCTCCGCGACCTGCGCGTCGGGGCCCATCACGGCGGCTACTGCGTGGGCTGCTGCTGGGGCCTGATGGTGATCCTGATCGCGGTGGGCGTGATGAACGTGGCAGTGATGGTCGGCCTGGCCGCCCTGGTGCTCATCGAGAAGGTCTGGATCCGGGGCCCCATGGCCGGCCGGCTCGCCGGTGCCGCCGCGCTGGCCCTTGCGGTAGCCACCGTCTGGCTGCCCTGGCTCGCCCCGGGCCTGCACCCCGCGCCCCCGATGATGATGAACTGAGCCCCGGCCGCAGATCCTCCCCCGCAGGCAGTTGCAGTTTTGCAGATGGCAAGCGGGTTAGGCGTAGAGCCGGCCGGCGAGGTATTTCAGGCCGCTGTCGACCTGGACGGTGACCACGCGGTGCCCGGGGCCGAGCCGGCGGGCGATGCTGACGGCGGCGGCCAGGTTGGCACCGGTTGAGGGCCCGGAGAATATGCCCTCGGTACGGGCAGCCTGGCGGGCGGTCTCGAACGCCTGGGCTTCGGGAATGGCCACGACCTCGTCATAGTCGGCGGGGTGGAGCTGGGGTGGACGGTGGCCGATGCCGCCACCCTCGATGTGATGGGTCCCCGGTGGCCCGCCTGACAGCACGGCCGATTCGGCAGGCTCGACGACGACCCGGTGGACTCCCGGCAATGCGGCGGCCAGCGCGCGGCTGACGCCCAGGAAGCAGCCGGCGGTGCCGACATAGCTGCAGAAGGCGCTGATCGGCGGCGGGCCGGGGAGCTGATCGATCAATTCCTCACCGAGGCGGCGGTAACCGTCCACCATGTCGGTGTTATTGAACTGATCGGGGGCGAACGCGCCGGTCTGCGCCGTGATCTCGGTTGCCCTGCGCATCATTGACGGGATCAGATCGGGCGTGATGCCGTCGGGACTGGGTATCAGCTCGACCTCGGCGCCGAACGCCCGCATCGTGCGGATCTTCTCGTCCGCGAACGCATCGGAGGACACGATCCGCAGCGGGTAACCCTTCACCGCGCAGACGAACGCCAGGGACGAGCCGGTGCTCCCGCCGGTGTACTCCACGACCAGCTGGCCCGGCCGCAGGCGGCCGTCGGCCTCAGCCGCCTCGATCATCGCCAGGGCCATCCGGTCCTTGTACGAGCCGGTAGGGTTGGCCGCCTCCATCTTCACCCACACCTCGGCGCAACCCTCATTGGCCAGGTGTGCCAGCCGGACCACTGGCGTTCCGCCGATGGCTGAAATTCCCCCTGTGCGGTCCACCCGCAGCCTCCATCCAGCGCGACGCGCCATCACCAGCGTACGGCGGCCGCCGGGCCACCGTTCCGGCGTGGTCTCCGAGCTCCGCCCGCTCTTCGGCCCTGACCTCAGGGTCGGCCATCCGGCCAGGTCAGCTCAAGGCGGGCCAGGCCGCACCGGGCCGCCGGTACCGCGCTAGTGCCGCAGAGGCCATCAGGGTGAGGCACAGCGATCGTCGGCGCAGATCCCCCAGCACGGGTGAGGGCAACCCGAAGCGGCCGGGTCAGGCTGGACAGACCAGGTGACCGAGCGATTGCAGGGCGGGAGGCACGATGATGCCGCCGTCAGCCGCGCCAGCCGCCGGCCAGGCCAGCCGCCACGCCGGCAGCCACGGCTACGGGCTGGTCCTGTTCGCAGCCATCCTGCTGTTCGTGCTCGGCTGCTTCAACATGATCCAGGGCATCGCCGCGATCGCTAACTCCCACGTGTTCACCGCCCACGCCCATTACGTGTTCGCCAACTTGCAAACCTGGGGCTGGGTCACCGCCGTCCTCGGCGCCCTCCAGTTCGTCGCGGCGGCGGGAGTGCTGGCGGCCAGCCAGTCCTTCCGCTGGTTCGGCGTCGCTGTGATCGGGCTCAACGCCATCGAGCAGATGTTCTTCATCCCCGCCTACCCGTTCTGGGCGCTGACCATCATCGCCGTGGACGTGGTCGCGCTGTATGGGCTCTGCGCCTACGGCAGCCGGGAGAACATCACCGCCGTATAGCCCGGCCATTTGCCGGTGCTGCGGGCGCTGCGGCCTAGCGGGCCAGGTCAGCGCTGGGCCGCCTCGGACGGCCTGGGGCATTCAGGCCTTGACGTGCTGTCCGGATCTGCGCTAGGCAGATCGTGCTGTCCAGTTCCGGAAGGTGCGGCTATGCCGGTGAGATCGGGTTTTGATAGCTGGGTGGAGCGGTATTTCACCGGCGCCGGATTCAGCGGCGTGGTGCTGTTAGCCGAAGACCCCCGGTTCGAGGGAGCTCGCCGCATCTGGAACGGGATGATCGACCGGACACCCGCGCTGATCGCATACTGCCGGAACACACCCGACGTGAAACAGCGATCCGCCTTGCCGGGGAGACCGGCCGTCCCCTGTCAGTCCGCTGCGGTGGCCATAACGTCGCGGTCAGTGCGGTTGCCGATGGCGCGGTGATGATAGACCTATCCCTCATGCGCGCGGTCGCCGTGGACCCCGGCGCCCGGATAGCCCAGGCCAGCGGGGGTTGCCTGTTACGCGACCTCGACCGTGCCACCGTCCCGCACGGGCTTGCCTGCCCCTCGGGGGTGTTCTCCCTCACCGGGCTCGGCGGGCTCGCGCTAGGCGGAGGGTATGGCTGGCGGTGCCGCAAGCTCGGCCTGACGTGTGACCACATCATCGGAGCAGAGGTTGTTCTTGCCGACGGATCCGTGGTTGAGGTGTCACAAAGCCAGCATCCCGACCTGTTGTGGGCACTGCGCGGCGACGGCGGGAACTTCGGTGTCGTCACAAGATTCACGCTGCGCCTGGACCCGGCCGGCCCCATGCTGGTTCGCTCCGCCGTGCACCCGGCGGAGCGCGCCGTCGAAGCGATGCGGGCCTACCGTGCGTTCGCGCCTGGGCTGTCAGACGATCTTCACCTGCTGGGCGGATTGCGGCGCGCTGCACCGGCCGATCCGGTGCCGCCCGGCCAGCGTGATCGGCCCGTCCTCGGCGTGACCATCGTCTGCTCAGCGGCTGACGCGGCCAGCGCCGACGAGGGCCGCGCGCTGTTCGAGGCCATGCCGGCCTGCACCGTCGCAGCGCGGACCATCTCATACCTGGACCTGCAGTCCATGGGCGACAGCGGCTCCCCGGCCGGCCGGCGCTATTACACCAAGTCCGGGTACCTGGCCGAGCTGTGCGACGAGGCCATCGAGCGGCTGATCGCCAGCTCCGGCCGCAACCCCTCCCGCACCGGGTCCATCGACGTTGAGTGCCTGCGCGGAGCCGTGCTGCGCAGCGGAACCAGCGAATCAGCGTTTCCGCAGCGAGAAGCGCCGTTCATGGTGACCGTGTCCGGGTCCTGGGATGACCCGGGGCTCGACCAAGACGGGATCGCCTGGGCCAGGGAAGCCATCGACTCGGTACGCGCCTGGGAGCATCCCGGCGCATATTCGAACTACATCTCACAACAGGAAAGCCCGCTGGAGGCTCCGGCGATGTACGGCTCAGCGATCTACGCACGGCTGGCCCAGGTCAAGCAGGCATACGACCCGGACAACATGTTCCGCTCTGCCCGCAACATCACCCCAGCCTCCACACAGGAACCCCACGCGACACAATGACCGCATAAAGCTCTGACCAAATTAGCTGTCGAGGAGAGCTACCAGCCTGGCTGGGGCGACGGCCCGGTAGGCGTCCTGGCACAGTTCGGCAAGCTCGGCCAGGTCCAGGCCGCGGTCGAGCCGGACGCCGATCCACCCACGATGGCCGACATACGGCGGGCGGAAGAACCGGCCGGGCTCGGCGGTGACCAGTTCCTGCTGGGCTCCCGGCAGGCCCGCACGCCACAGGTGGGGGAAGTCGTGATCGTGATGGCCGTGGTGCCAGAGCGTGACGAATGCTTTGCCCCGCACGAACCAGGTCGGCGCGCCATGGCTGGGCCGCTCGGTCACCTCGGGCAGCGCCAGGCAGATGCCCCGCAGTTGCCTAGCCAGATCCGCTGCCACAGGCTTCTCCCATACGTCTCCCTAGCTCACCTGGTGCCCGGGCAAGGACTGACCGGCGGCACCGATCCACAATGCCCGGTCCACCTGGCGCAGGCTGAGACCGCACTGCCGGGCCAGCGCGCGGCAGGCGCTGAGGTACGGCAGCCAGTCGCTGAGCCGGAAGACCTCCGGACCTGGCGGAATGAGCCGGAGCCCACGGAGCGTCGCCAGCGCCCGCGAGTCGGCCACGGTGAACGTGCCCGGCCGGCAGGCGGCCAGCACCACGCTGCTCATCGCCGGGCCGAAGCGGTGGATCCCGCCCGTGCTGCTCGCCATCGTGGCCAAGGCCTCGTAGTCATCGCTGGCCGCGAGTGCCTTACCGATGAGGACCGCCGCGCCAGGCCCGCCATCATGGCCATCCCAGCGTTGCGGGCTGATGCCGCGCATCGCCAGAGCCTTCCGGTGAGCCATCGCATGGAACTTCCAGCCGACCAGCTCGGCCACCTGGTCGCGGTCAAGCGAAACCAGGCCCGCGAACCGGGCCAGGAACTTGTCCTCCGCCGCGCGGGCGGCTTCGTTCTGCCCAGCAGGCGCCGACGGATCAGGGTACTGCCTGGACCAGGCCATCAGCTGAGCACAGATATCCATCGCTCGCACGCATTCCATGTAAGCGCACAACCCCCAGACTGCGCGAGGAGGAGCGCCCGCCGGTCACTGAGCGCGGGCCTGGACGTCTGCCGCGGGGATGTCCCCGGGGGCGGGTCAGCGGGCCGCGGCGCAGCAGCGCGCCGCAGATGCCGGTGCCGGGTCGGGACTGGCGTCTCGGCTGCCCTGGAATTGTGGGCCCGGTAGTGTCCCGTGCGCTGCTGTTCGTTCGTAGCGCAGGTGAGAGCCCACGTGTCCCGGAGGTTGCGATGCAGTACGCCCTCGTGATCTACGCCGAGCCCGGCTACGACGAGGCGCTGCCGGGTGCGGAGCGTGCGGCGGCGCGCGCCGCGTTTTCCGCGCTGGCCAATGACGCCCGGTACGTCCGCGGTGCGCAGTTGCAGCCCGCCGAGACGGCGACCTGCGTGCGGGTGGCCGGTGGCCGGACGCTGATGACCGACGGCCCGTTCGCGGACACCAAGGAGGTACTCGGCGGGTTCTGCCTGGTCGAGGCGGCCAATCTGGATGAGGCGATCGAGCTGGCGGCGCGCATCCCGGCCGCCCGGCACGGCGGCACGGTGGAGGTCAGGCCGGTGGTGGCGCGCTGAGCGCGCTTGAGGAGGTCTTCCGGGACGAGTGGGGCCGGGTGCTGGCCTCGCTGGTCGGGTTCCTCGGTGACTTCGACAAGGCCGAGGACGCGGCGCAGGAGGCGTTCGCGATCGCGGCGGAGCGCTGGCAGGAGAGGGGGGAAGGGGAAGCGGGCGGGGTGCCGGCCAACCCGGGTGCGTGGCTGGTGACGACGGCCCGCAACCGGGCGATCGACCGGATCCGCCGGGAGCGCACCCTGGCCGGGAAGATCCGCCTGCTGCCGGTACCGGAGGCCGTGATGGACGTGATGGACGAGTTCGACGACACCGTGATCAAGGACGAGCGGCTCGAGCTGATCTTCACCTGCTGCCACCCGGCGCTGCCGCTGGACGGGCAGGTGGCGCTCACGCTGCGGGCCCTGGGCGGCCTGGAGACCGCCGAGATCGCCCGGGCGTTCCTGGTCTCCGAGGAGACCATGAAGCGCCGCCTGTCCCGCGCCAAGGCCAAGATCAAGGCGACCGGGATCCCGTTCGCGGTTCCCGCAGCGCACCTGCTTCCCGACCGCGTCGACGCGGTGCTGGCCGTCATCTACCTGATCTACAACGAGGGCTACAGCGGCCGGGTCGACCTCGCCGCCGAAGCGATCCGCCTGGGCCGCGTGCTCGCCGCGCTCATGCCGGACGAGCCGGAGGCACACGGGCTGCTCGCGCTGATGATGATCCACCACGCCCGGCGGCGGGCCCGGTTCTCCGGCGAGGATCTCGTGCTGCTCGACGACCAGGACCGATCACTGTGGGACATGCCCCAGATCGCCGCGGGACGGGCGGTGCTCGACCGGGCCGTCGCGCAGGGCGGCCGGGCGCCTACGTCATCCAGGCGGCGATCGCGTCGCTGCAGGCTGCCGAGCGGATCGACTGGCCGCAGGTCGCCGAGCTGTACCGGCGGCTGGCCGAGCTCACCGGCTCCGCGGTGGTCGAGCTCAACCGCGCCGTGGCCCTCGCCCAGGCCGGCGACCCCGCCGCGGCGCTGCGCGCCGTCGAGGCCCTCGACCTGGACGGCTACCTCTACTTCCACTCGACCCGCGGCGAGCTGCTGCGGCGCCTCGGCCGCGACGCCGAGGCCAAGGCGGCATACCGCCGCGCGCTGGAGCTGGCCGCCTCGACGCCCGAGCGGCGGTTCCTGACCCGGCGGCTCGAACGGCTCTAGCCCGCGCTGTCCCCCGGGCGGGTCCTCGTTCGTCGCCTGGATATGAGCGGCAACCGAGCCTGACACAGCCCACTCCGGCACGGAAGGAAACGGTCAATGAACGTAATGATGGTGACCTCCAAGTTCAAGGAAGAAAACGTCGCCGACGTGCAGGCAGCCCTTGAGAAGGTCTTCCAGGAGCTCGAGCAGGCACAACCGGCCGGCCTGCGGTACGCCTCGACCAGGCTCAGCGACGGCGTCACATTGGTCGCCCTCCTGGAGCTTGAGAACGGCGGGGATAACCCCCTGCGCGCGTTGCCCGCATACGCGGAGATGCTGGAGAACCTCAAGCAGTGGCAAGTGGGGCCGCCGGCTGTGGAGCAGATGACGGTCATCGGCTCATACCGGCTGTTCTGAGCCTGGGGCCATCGCATGGACGGCCGCCCTCGCGGCGGCCGGCCATGCGCGTGGCAACAGCGCAAAGCTCGCTGGGTGTGCCGTGGCCCCGGTCAGCCGACCGCGCCCAGGGCGGCGCTGACGACGGCGATGATCGCCCCGCCCAGCGCGACGGAGATGAACGAGCGGAAGAAGCCGGTGCTGAAGAAGCGCGCGCGGATCCAGGCCAGCGTCATCAGTTCGAACGCGACCGCCACGAGGGCGACCACCAGTGCGGCGTGGTAGGCGGGGATGAGGAATGGCAGGGTATGCAGGACCCCGCCCAGGAACGTGCCGGCGCCGGTGATCGAGCCGCGCAGGTAGGGGCTGCCGCGCCCGGTCAGGCTCCCGGTATCGGACAGGCCTTCGGAGAAGGCCATGCTGATGCCGGCGCCGATCGCGGTGGCCAGTCCGGCGAGGAACGCATAGCGCGGCTGGTGGGTGGCGACCGCCACGGCGAAGATCGGCGCGAGCGTCGATAGCGAGCCGTCGATCAGGCCAGTCATGGCCGGCTGCACCCGCTGCAGCAGGAACGACCTCTCATCGCGCTGCCGCTGCGGGTGTGCTGTCGAGAGGATGCTCACGGCAGGCTCCTTCCATAAGCAAAACTGAACTACTAGTTTTCTATAGAACACCGGACGGCCGCAGCTATTCCCGCCGGGCGCGGGCCGCCGCGGCTCGCGGGCGCTTGCGTTATAGAAACTGATAGTATAGTTTTGCCAAGGTAGGGACGCCCCACGGGCCGGGCGCCGCGGGATCGATGGAGGAGTCATGTACAAGACGCAGCTCAAGACCACCGTGCTGGGGGCCACCGGGTTGGAGATCACCCGGGTGGGGTTCGGCGCGTGGGCGCTGGGCGGAGGCGGGGACCGCGGCTGGGGGCCGCAGGACGATGAGGAGTCCGTCGCGGCGATCCACCGGGCGCTGGAGGCGGGGGTGAACTGGATCGACACCGCCGCCGCCTACGGCTTTGGCCGGTCCGAGCGGGTGGTCGGCCGGGCACTGGCAGGCCTGGCCGAGCGCCCGTATGTGTTCACGAAAGCCTCGCTGCTGGACGACGGCACCGGCCACGTCCGGCACAGCCTCAAGCGCGACTCGATCCTGGCTGAGGCCGAGGCGAGCCTGCTCCGGCTGGGCATCGAGGCGATCGACTTGTACCAGATTCACTGGCCGATCCCCGAGCCGGACATCGAGGAGGGCTGGTCGGCCCTGGCCGAGCTGAAAGAGCAAGGACTGGTCCGGCATATCGGCGTGTCCAACTTCGACGCCGCCCAGTTGCGCCGCATCTCCTCGATCGTCCCGGTCGAGACGCTCCAGCCGCCGTACTCGCTGGCCGACCGCGCCGCGGAGGCCGAGATCTTGCCGTTCGCTGAGCGCGAGGGGATCGGGGTCATCGTCTACTCCCCGATGGGCTCGGGCCTGCTGACCGGCGCGATGACCCACGAGCGGGTCCGGCAGCTGCCCGCGGACGACTGGCGCTCCCGCGACCCGCGCTTCACCGAGCCGCAACTGTCGCAGTACCTCGCGCTGGCCGCGCGCCTGCAAAGGGTCGCCGACCGGCACAGCGTGACACCCGGGGCGGTCGCGGTCGCCTGGACGCTGCACAACCCCGCCGTCGACGGCGCGATCACCGGCTTCCGCCGGCCCGCCCAGGTGGACCCGATCGTCACCGCGGCGGGCCTCGAGCTCACCGGCGAGGACATGAACGAGATCGAAGCGACCAGGCAGAGGTGACGACGATGACAGCGATCGGCTTTGTGGGCCTCGGCTCAATGGGCAGCCGGATCGCCGGCCGCCTGCTCGAAGGCAACACGTTGTACGGGACCAACCGCACCGCCTCAAGGGCCAGCGAGCTGACCCGTCGGGGCATGGCCTGGCGCGGCACCCCGCGCGAGGTCGCCGAGGCGGCGGCGGTGATCTTCAGCATGGTCACCGACGACGCGGCCCTGGAGGCCATCACCTCCGGCCCGGACGGGATTCTCGCCGGGCTCGCACCGGGCACCATCTATATCGACATGAGCACCGTGAGCCCGCAGGCCAGCCGCGAGCTCGCCCGGCGGGTACGAGCCCTAGGCGCCAGCATGCTCGACGCTCCGGTCTCCGGCAGCGTCACCGCCGCCGCAGACGGCACACTCGCGATCATGGCCAGCGGCCCGGAGGATGCCTTCCGCGCCGTCGAGCCGCTGCTGCACCGGCTCGGCCGCACAGTCACCTACGTCGGCCCGAACGGCCAGGCGCTGCTGCTGAAGCTGGCCATCAACATCAGCCTCGCGATGCAGATGCTCGCGTTCAGCGAGGGCGTGCTGCTGGCCGAACGCGGCGGGATCGACCCGGCGCTGGCCGCGGCGGTGATGACCGGCAGCGCGATCGGGTCGCCCATGCTGCAAGCGCGGGCTCCCCTCATGCTCGACCTGCCCGAGCAGGCGTGGTTCGACGTGCAGCTCATGCACAAGGACATCCGCCTCGCCCTGGAAGCCGCCCGCCAGCTCAGCGTCGCGGCCCCGTCGGCCGCGGTCGCTGACGGAATGCTGGCGAAGGCAGAAGAGCTGGGTTACGCACGGCGTGACATCGCCGCCTTCTTCCAGGTCCTGGCGCGGATGGCCGGCGCACCCGGCGCGACAGCCCGGCCGGCCAGGCCCGGCACGGTGACCGCCGGCACCGCCAGGAGCACCTCATGAGCGGCTCGGCGACCGCCGCGGCACCCCAGCGCGGGCGGCCGCGCAGCGAAAAGGCGCACAACGCAATCCTGGAGGCAGCGGCAGAACTCCTCCTGGAAAAAGGCCTGACGGCCGTGAGCATGGACGCGGTCGCCGCCCGCGCCGGAGTCAGCAAGGCCACGATCTACCGGTGGTGGCCCACCAAGGAAACCCTCGCCCTGGACACGCTGTACCACGAATGGGCCGCCGTCCCCCCGGCCCGCGACACCGGGTCACTGCGCGGCGACCTGCTCAGCCTGCTGCGCCCCTGGGCCCGGCTCGCCAGCAAGCGGCCCTACGGGCGCGTGATCGCCGCCCTGATCACCGAGGCCCAGACCGACCCGGCGTTCGCCCGCCAATACCGCGCGCGGTTCGTCGAGCCGCGCCGCGACCAGGCTCGCGCGATCTTCCGCCGGGCGATCGACCGCGGTGAGATCCCCGCGGACACCAAGATCGAGGTCGCGCTTGACCTCCTCTACGGCCCGGTCTACCACCGGTTGCTGCACGGCCACGCCCCGCTCAACGACCGGTTCGTCCGCGACGTCATCGACACCGCCCTCGACGGCATCGCACCAGGGCCTGCGGCCACCAGAGCCCCGGCCCCGGCCGGGTGAACCGCCGCGCGACACCGGGGACCGCACCCCAACCAAGGCGCACTGCGCATGTCCGGCGTTCCTCACGATGCCGCCCGCGCCCGGGTGCGGCCCGTCATCGACCGGGCATCCCGTGTGGGCGAGAGGTCATTCCGTGCCGGTTGCCTGGCTAACAGCGGTGGTGAGCGGCGGTGCGTCGAGGCCGCAATGGAGGCATTCTTCGGCCACAGGCGCGCCGGCGGCCCGTGGCACGGGCGCGGGGTTGGTGATCGTGAACGCGGCGAGCAGCCCGCCCGCGACGCACATCGCGCCGGATATGAGCGCCGCGGTGCGGAATCCGGCGGCAAGCGCGTCCGGGTGCAGGTAGGCCGTGCCAGTGATGCCTGCGAGCGCCGGCAGGACGGCGACGGCCAGCAGGCCGCCGAACCGGGCCACATCGTTGTTGACGGCCGAGGCGACGCCCGAGTGTGCCGCGGGCGCTGAGCTCATCGCGGTGGCGGTGAGCGGCGCGACCGTGATCGCCAGCCCGAGCCCGAACACGATGACCGCTGGCAGCACGTAAACCACATAGCTGGACCCGGACGTGGCCATGGTGAGCATGGCCAGGCCCGCGCCGACCACGGCCGGGCCGACGCTCAGCTGCAGCCGGGGCCCGATCCTGGCCGCGAGCTGCCCGGAGCGGGCCGACAGCGCAAACATGATCACGGTCAGCGGCACAAACGCGAGGCCGGAGGCGAGCGGGGTATAGCCGGACACGATCTGCAGCACCACCGGCAGCAGGAAGGTCGCGCCGGTCAGCGCCGCATACACGATGAACGTCACGGCGTTGGTCGCGGCGAACTGCCGCCTGGTGAACAGCGACAGCGGCAGCATCGGCGCCGCCGCCCACCGCTCCCGGGCCAGGAAGGCGGCCAGCCCCACGATGCCTACGGCCGTCATGGTGAGCACCGCGGGTGACGACCAGCCCAGCGCCGGGGCCTCGATGAACGCGAACGTGATGCCGGTCAGGAACACGACCGCGGCCGCCGCGCCCGCGTAATCGATCTTGCCGGTGACGGTTGCGTCACGCGACTCGGGGACGTGCCGTGCGCCCAGCCCGACCACGGCCGCCGCGAGGGGGACGTTGATGAAGAAGATCCACCGCCAGGACGCGGCCGAGATCAGGTAGCCGCCGACAAGCGGCCCGGCGGCGACAGCCACACCGCCCAGGCCTGACCAGGCCCCGATCGCCCGGGCCCGGTCTGCGGGCACGAACGACGCTTCCAGGATCGCCAGGCTTCCCGGCGTGAGCAGCGCCGCGCCGACACCCTGGAGCACCCGGGTGACGATAAGGAACAGCGCGGTGGGGGCGAACCCGCACGCCGCCGAGGCCAGTGCGAACCACACGATGCCGATCAGGTAGACCTTCCGCCTGCCGAAGCGGTCGCCGAGCGAGCCGCCGATCAGCAGGAACGCGGCGAGCGTCAGGGTGTAGCCGGTCATCACCCACTGCAGGGCGGCAATACCGGTGTGAAAATCGCGGCCGATGGCCGGCAGGGCGATGTTGACGACCGTGGCGTCCAGCGCGGCGATCCCCGAGCCGAGCACGGTGATCGCCAGCACCCACCGCCCCGGTGCCGAGGAATAAGAGAGAGCGGGAGCATCTGCGGTGGTCATATCGCCCGCCGCCTCCGGTCGTGGTGATGAGCGTGCACGCAGGTTGGGACATTCTAGGTCCGGCCATGCCGGGTGATCAGGTCACGGCGTGCGCCTCCGATGGTGGCGGATCGCCAGTGGCCGCCACGCTGCGCTGCGCCGTTCCCGGCAGGCTCAGGTGCTCGGCCAGCCACGGCCCGGTCGCACTGCACGGGGCACGCGCCACGTCCTCGGGCGTCCCGGCCGCGAGGATGCGCCCGCCGTCCGGGCCGCCGCCCGGTCCCATGTCGATGAGGTGGTCAGCGGCGGCGAGCAGGTCCAGGTCGTGGTCGATGACGATGATCGTGGCCCCGGCGTCCAGCAGCCGGCCGAAGACGCCGGCCAGGGTGGCCACGTCGAGTGGGTGCAGGCCGGTGGATGGCTCGTCGAAGACGTACAGCGTCCCCCGCTGGCTGCTGCGCAGCCGGGAGGCGATCCGCAGCCGCTGCGACTCGCCACCGGACAGGGACGGCGTGGGCTCGCCGAGCCGCAGGTAACCCAGGCCGACATCGCTGACGGGCCGCAGCGCCGCGGCGACCGGGGCCCGGTCAGCGAACCGCTCCAGGGCGCCGGCGACGCTGAGGCCAAGCACGTCGGCTATGGTCAGGCCGTCGATCTGGACGGCCAGGGTGGCGTCGTTGAAGCGGGCGCCGTGGCAGGTGGGGCAGCCGACGGTGATGTCGGGCAGGTACTGCACATCGAGGTCGATGTGGCCGAGACCGCGGCAGGTGGGGCACTGGCCTTCGCGGGTGTTGAACGAGAAGTGCCCCGGTTTCCAGCGCCGCCGCCGGGCGTGCGCGGACCCGGCGAACACGCGGCGGATCTGGTCGAACGCCCCGGAGTAGGTCGCGGGTGTCGATCGCGCGTTCTGACCGATGGGCGAGGCGTCGATCTGCACGACCTGGCGGATGCCGCCGAGGTCCAGCTTGCGGACATGCTCGGGCAGCGCCGACCCGCCGAGCAGCGCCCGCGCGGCCGGGATGAGGCTATCCAGTACCAGGGCGGTCTTCCCGGCCCCGGACGGGCCGGCCAGCGCGGTCAGCCGGCGGGTGGGAAAGGTGACGGTGAGGTCGTGCAGGTTGTACAGGTCGCTGATCTCGATGGTCAGCTGCCCGCCGGGACCGCCCCGCACCGGACGGGACGGCACGGCCGTGGCGCCGGCGAGGAACGGGCCCATGATCGAGTGCGGGTCGGTTTCCAGCTGGCCGGGAGTGTCTTGGGCGATCACCGTTCCGCCGCTGGCACCAGCCCGGGGGCCGAGTTCGATGACCCAGTCGGCGGAGCGGATAAGCTCCCGCTCGTGCTCGACGACGACCACAGTGTTGCCGTTTCCCGCCAGGGCGGTGATCGTTTTGCGAAGCCCCGCGACGTTGCTCGGGTGCAGGCCGACCGATGGTTCGTCCAGCACGTAGAGCATGCCTGTGGTGCTGGCCCGTACCGTCGAGGTGAGCTCGATCCGCTGCCGCTCCCCCGTCGACAGCGAGGCACCGGCCCGGTCGAGTGTCAGGTAGCCGAGGCCGACGTCGAGCAGCGGCGTGAGCCTGCCGTTCAGTTCGGCCAGCAATCCGCCGGTCATCCTGCTGAGTTCGGCGGGCAGTGCGGCGGGCAGGCCGGCGGCGAACTCGTGCAGCTCCGCCAGGCCGAGCGCGCTGATTTCGGCGATGTTGCGGCCGCCGAGCTGTGAGGTCAGCGCCTCGGGCCGCAGCCGGGTGCCGTGGCAGACCGAGCAGACTCGGGTGCTGAGGAATCGCTGCACCAGGTGGCGGGTGCGCTCGTTGTCGCTGCGCAGCGAGCGTTCCACCGCGGCGACGGCGTTGTCGTAGTTGACCGACAGCTGCACGGTCCGCCCGCCGCGGCCCGAGTGCAGCGTGACCTGCTGGCGGACTGGTTCACCGTGCAGCACGATGTCGCGTTCGCGGGTGGTCAGTGACCGGTACGGAACGTCGAGCCGGACCCCGAGCTCGCCCGCGGCGTACATCGACAGCCGCCGGCCGCCGGAATTCCACGGCAGCACCGCGCCTTCCTCGATCGTCTTGCCCGGGTCGGGGACCAGGGCGGCGACGTCAACTTCGGACCGCACGCCCAGGCCCTGGCAGGCCGGGCACGCGCCGTAGGAGTTGAAGGCGAAGGACTCGGCGCTGGGGTCCTCGACATGCGCGCCGCACACCGGGCAGGCGATCTCCTCGCCCTGCGTGGCGATCGACGGCGCGACACGGTGGCCGTTCGGGCACAGGTGCGAGCCGAGCCGCGACATCATCAGGCGCAGCACGTTGAGCACCTCCGACATGGTGCCGACCGTGCTGCGCGGCCCCGGTACCGGCGGGCGCTGCCGCAGCGCGAGCGCGGGCGGCAGGTGGTCGATCCGGTCCACGTCCGGCCGCTGGGCCTGGGTCAGCCGGCGGCGGCTGTAGGTGCTCAGGCTCTCCAGGAACCGCTGCATGCCCTCGGCGTACAGCGTGCCCATGGCCAGCGACGTCTTGCCGGATCCGGACACGCCGACCACCGCGACCGTCCGCCACAGCGGCACATCGACGTCGATATCCCGCAGGTTGTTGTGCCGCGCCCCGCGCACCCCGATGACCGTCGGCAGGGTACCCGGCACGGGAATGTCAACAGCCGCCATACCAGTCAACCTAACCGGCATCCCTTGCGATCTGCCTTTCGCTATGCGGTGACGCGTGCTGCGCGCCTTCGCGACGGGCCCAGGCTCACCGCCAGCCAGGTGAGGAGCCATCACCGGATCGTGGTGATTCGCGCGTGGCACTGCGTACGCTGGCTAGGTGCCGAAAGGGCAAGGTGCAGGTAAGGGCAGGCTTCCGGCGGTGGATCGGGCAACTCCCCGGCTGATCGACCGCGGTGACCTTCTCGCTGCTCTTGATCGCGCGGCGGCGAGGAAGGTGACGATCATCTCGGCTCCGGCCGGCAGCGGGAAAACGTCGCTGCTGCGCACGTGGGCCGACCGTCCGGATCGGCCATACCAGCTGGCCATGATGCAAGTGCAGCGCGACCAGCAGGACGCGCAGCAGTTCTGGCTTACCCTGCTCAGCGCTATTCGTCATGCTTGCGCGACAACCAGCCACGCGGAATCCCCAGCCCCGACGCCCGGGTTCAACGGGCCGGCCATGGTCGGCCGGGTGCTGTCGGAACTCGCCGGCCATCGCGGCCGCGTCATGCTGGTCATCGACGATCTCCATGCGCTGAACTGCCCGGACGCGCTCGCCCAGCTCACCCGGTTGCTGACGAACCTTCCCGGCGGCGTGCACGCGGTGCTGGCCACCCGCCGCGATCTCCAGTTGCACCTGCCTCAGCTACGCCTCGAAGGCGAGCTGGCCGAGATCCGCGCCGCAGATCTGCGCTTCACCGAGCGAGAAACGCGCGAGCTGCTGGATGCCTCGGGTATCACGCTGTCCGAAGCCGGAGCGGCGCTGCTGCACCAGCGAACGGAAGGGTGGGCCGCAGGCCTGCGGCTCGCGGCGATCTCACTGTCCGATCATCCTGACCCCGAGCGTTTCGTCGCGGAATTCTCCGGGAGCAACCGCACGGTCGCCGAGTATCTGCTCGCCGAAATGCTGGAACGCCAGCCAGACCACGTCAAGGATCTGTTGCTGCGCACCTCCCTGCTCGATCGCGTCAACGGTGAACTGGCTGATCTGCTGACCGGCCGCCCCGGCTCGGAACGCATCTTGCTTGAGCTCGAGGACGCGAACGCGTTTGTCGTGTCGCTCGACCCCGAGCGCACCTGGTTCCGCTACCACCACCTGTTCGCGGATCTGCTGCGGCTGGAGCTGCGCCGGACGCTGGCCGAAGAAGCGCCAGCGCTGCACCTGCGCGCCGCCGGCTGGTTCACCCGGCAGGGCCAGTTTGTCGATGCAATACGGCACACGCAGGCGGCGGGTGACTGGCCCGGCGCGGCACGGCTGCTCGCCGACCACTCGTTCAGCATGTCGCTCGACGGGCAAACGCAGACCATCGAGGCGCTGTTGCAGGCCTTTCCGCCGGGAAGTGAGCACCCCGAACTGGCCCTGGTACACGCCACGGTTGACCTGGTCCAGGGGCGCCTGGACGAGGCGGCCGCGCGCCTGGCGGTCGCCGAGACCTACGCCGAGGCGGCGCCACCAGATCGCCAGCATCGCCTTCAAGTGACGGTCGCCTCGCTGAGACTGTCGCTGGCCAGACGGCGCGGTTACTTCGCCAGCGTTCTCGACCAGGTCAAGTTCCTTGAGTTGCCGGTCAGCGGCCAATCCGACGAGGACATCGCGCTCGGCAGCGACCTGCGGGCGGCGGCGCTGATGAATCTGGGGATCGTCGAGGCGTGGTCCCTGGGGCTGCCGGACGCCGAACGCCACCTCCAGGAGGGCGCCGACCTGGCCCGGCGGATCGGCCGCCCATATCTCGAAGTCGCCTGCCTGGCGCAGCTCGGGTTCGCATCGAAGATCCGCCCGTTCGCCACCACCCGCCGGCGCTGCCGCGAGGCGATAGCGCTCGCCGACCGGCACAGCTGGGGCGAGGAGCCCATTGTCGCGCCTGCGCTGGTAGCGCTGGCCGCCAACCTGATCTGGACGGGTGAGTTTGACGAAGGCGAGCGCTCGCTGCAGCGCACCGAGAGGGCCCTGCAAACGGACACCGGGCCGGATATCAGACTGCTCGTGCACATTGCGAGCGGCATGCTCCACGCCAGCCGCGGTCGCCACCGCGAGGCGCTCGATGAGTTCACCGCGGCCGAAGAGCTGCGATCGCAGCTTGAGGGATCGCACGCGCTGGCGAGCCAGGTGACCGGCTGGATGCTGGCCACCCGAGCCCGCATCGGGCTGCCCGGCGAAGCCCGCGCCACTCTCGCGGCGCTCGACGGCGAGCGGGCCGGCTCCGGCGAAATCGGCAATGCCCGCGCGGTGATCTGCCTCGCGGAAGGCGATCCGGCCGCGGCTCTGGACGCCGCGGCGGCTGTATTGGACGGCACGGCACCGGTGATCGGTTACGTCACGGTCGTGGAGACTCACCTGCTGGCCGGGCTCGCCCACCGCGAGCTTGGCGACCAGCGCGCGGCGAGTCAGGCCGCTGAACGTGCGCTCGGCCTCGCCGAGCCCGACCGGCTGGTCATGCCGTTCGTGATGACCGGGTCAAGGGAGCTGCTTGAGGCGCTGCCGCGGCATGAGACCGCGCACGCCGCGCTGCTCACCGACATCCTCGACGTCATGCACGGCTCCTCCCTGGCGGCCCAAGGCCAGCAGCCACCGCCGCAAACGGAGGAGCTCAGCCCAAGCGAGCTCAGGGTGCTGCGATATCTGCCGACCAACCTGTCCAGGCCCGAGATCGCCAGCGAGCTGTCCGTCTCGGTGAACACGGTCAACACACACGTCCGCAACATCTACGCCAAGCTCCAGGCCAGTGACCGCTCCTCGGCAGTGCAGCGCGCGCGAGAGCTGCGGTTGCTGTCGGCGGGCCTGACGCGTTAGCACGGCGGTCACCTGATCCTGGTGATGAGGGTTCACCTGCCAGCGCTCGACCATGGCCTCATGGGCCCAGCAACCGTCCGGTATGCGATCCGGATCCACGGCCACCTCGGCGCGACGGTGCTGACCGCGTTCCCCGCGCTGGTGCCGCAGCACTACGGCGCCGACACCGTGCTCACCGCCCTCCTGGACCGGTCGGCACTCTACGGCGTACTGGCTGAGGTCGAAGCGCTCGGCCTCGACCTCGTCGAGGTCCGCCAGCTCACCGCACAAGGCGAATCATCGGAATCAGGTGACAGCCGCTCACCATGATGGCCACTAGTTTCGCGCCTTCACGGCACTCGACGCGCTGCGCGAAGGGTATGAGGTCTACCCCGTCGTCGATGCGATCGGCGGCACCTCGCCCGAGGCCCACCGCGCCGGCCTTGACCGCGTGATGCAAGCCGGCGGCCACCCAATCAGCTGGGTCTCGCTCGCGGTCGAGCTGCAGCGCGACTGGGCCCGCCAGGACACCGTCCAAGCGATCATCGAGATCGTCCTCACCGACCGCCTGCTGAAGGAGCAGTAGCGCCCCTGGCAATGTGGCCCGCAACGGCTGGCGTAACGCCCGTTGAAACGCCAGTCTGGCGGCAACACGAACATGGGGAGACAATGATGCCCACCACAATTGCCAGGCCCATCGTGGCGTGCGTAACCGCCAGGGGACAGGAGCGGCTCGGTGACCGATGATTCCGGCCGCGCCGCGTGGCTGCAGCAAGCGCGCTCCCACCTGCGCGCCGCCGACCCCGTGCTCGCGCGGCTCATCGACGAGCGGCCCGCCTTCGACCCCCAGGCGTGGCTGGCCCAGCTGCCGCCGATGGATCTCTATGGGGCCCTGCTGTTCCAGGTCACCGGCCAGCAGCTGTCCGTCGCGGCGACCCGGGCGACCCTGGCCCGCCTCCAGGCCCTGTTCGGCGGCCAGCTCCCCTCGCCCAGTGCGCTGCTGGGCGCAGATCCCGGCACGCTCCGCGGGGCTGGGCTGTCGTGGCGGAAGATCAGCACACTCCGCGACCTCGCCGAGCGCATGTCGGACGGCCGGCTTGACCCGGACGTCTTGAGCAGCCTGCCCGACGATCAGCTCATGGCGGAGCTGACGGTCATCCCGGGGATAGGTCCCTGGACCGTGCAAGGCGCGCTCATCATCGCCCTCCGCCGGGAGGACGTCGTGCTGCCCGGTGACCTTGCGCTGCGCAAGGCCGTCCGGGCCGCCTACCAGCTCGACCACCTCCCCGCACAGCAGGAGGTCCTCGGCATCGCCGAGAAATGGCGGCCCTACCGCAGCCTCGCGACCAGCTACCTGTTCTCCGCCGCCTTCGAGCCAGCCGGGGCACCACCGGCCGCCCCGGCGGAGGTCAGAAGCCGACCGGCTGGCGGATGAGGACGGGAGTCCCCGGTAGCTAGCTGGCTGATCGAGTGCGCTTGAAGCCACTGGCGATCAAGGTGAGCGGCTGTCACCAGGTCCTGGTGATTTCGGGAGCCGGTGCCGTGGCCAGGCCGGTGAATCACCAGGATCAGGTGACGATCGCTCACCAGGGTGGCCACAAGACTGCAAAGGCGGCCGGCGCAGACCGGCTTGCTCCGCGGAATCCACGTCACGAAAGGTGAGCCAAGGTGACTATTTCGGACGCCACGGTTGCCATCATCGGCACCGGCAACATCGGCAGCAGGCTCGCGGCGAACTTCGCCGCCGGCGGTCGGGACTTCCTCCTGGCGGGCCGCGACCAGGAGGCCGCCCGGAAGCTCGCGGCCGACCTCGACGGCCATGCGGAGGTCGTGAGCGTCGACGAAGCGATCGAGCGGGCCGACGTGCTCGTGTTCGCCGTCTGGCTCGACGCCTTCAAGCAGCTCATCGCCCAGTACGGCGAGCGGCTCGCCGGAAAGGTGATCGTCGACCCGTCGAACCCGGTCGGGCCGGACGGCGCCGGAGGCTACCGCAAGGTCATCGGCGAGCAGGAGTCCTCGGGCCAGATCCTGGCCGGGCTGCTGCCGTCCGGAGCACGGCTGGTCAAGGCGTTCGGCACGCTGTCGGCCGGCTCACTGTCCGCGGCCGCGCGGCGGGAGCCTGAGCGCGCGGTGCAGTTCTACGCCGCAGACGACGGCGCCGCAGGCGATCTGGTCGCCGAACTGATCCGCGCCGGTGGCTATGAACCGGTCCGCGTCGGCGGCCTGGACCAGTCCATCCGCATCGAGATGTACGGCGACCTGCACGAATACGGCGCCCTGGGCCGGCTCGTGACCAGATCGGAGGCACTAACGGCGCTCTGACCCGGTGTCGCTGGCCAGGCGGTGCGCGACGGCGAATACCCAGGGGATGGAGAGCAGGACTACGAGCGCGAGGCCGAGGAACAGCGGCGCTGGCCGTGCCGCCCCGACGCCGAGGCACGCCACAGCGACGGCCGCGCAGATGCGGGCGAGCGGCCGGTACAGGCCGCGGTCGCGGCGCCAGGCCTGCAAGGTCGCGGCTACCAGCATCGTCGCGCCCAGCACGACAGCGGCACCCGCGCACAGTACCCACGCCGTGCCGGCTGGGGTGCGAGCGTCATGGGCGTGGTCGACCAGGCTGACCATCGCAGCACCCATCGCGGCGATAGCGGCGGTGAGCGGCAGATGACCGAGCATCCACTGCAGGCCGACTGCCGGTCCTGGTCTGGGGTGGCGGTGCCCGGCGAAGTCGAAGTATGTCCACCAGGCGCCGAAGCCGACCACGACGGCGACCAGCCCGACGCTGAGGGTGAGCCCGCTGATCGGCTCGCGGGCCAGCCCATTGGCGACACCGGTGAGGGTCTCGCCGAGCACGATGATGGTGAGCAGCCCGAACCGTTCGATGAGCGCGTCGGTGATGGTCAGCGGAGCCGTCCGCGCAGAGTTGGCCGTGAGGATCACGGCTGCGAATCCGGCCAGGTAGGCGGCGTCGAGCAGGCCCCAGGCCAGCATGCGAGCGCTGGCTGGCAGGAAGGCGGTGCCGGCCAGCAGGACGGCGCAGGCAGCCGTCCCGGTGACAAACAGCCGGCTAGTCCGGCGGTATTCGGGGCGGTCGCCGCGCGCGGCCAGCAGCCAAAGCACGGTCAGTATCGCGAACAGCACGCCCGCGGTGAGGGCGAACGCTGCTCCTCGCGCACCGCCCGCCTCGGGGATGAAGGCACCCATCGCGACCAGCACCAGGATCTGCAGCAGGAACGTGCTGCGGCCGCGGGCGTCGTCGTGGCCGTGCAGTTCGTGGTGGAGGCTGCCGTTGGCCCAGGCGATCCACACCAGCGTGAACACCGCCGCGAACTCGCCGAGCCCGCGCCATGTCAGGTGCCCGGCCAGGTGGCGGGCGGCCTGGGCGACCAGCACGACCACGGCGAGGTCGTAGAAGAGCTCAAGCGGGCCGACCACGCGCTCGCGCGGCTGCTCGCCGTGCGGGCGCGGCGGTTGCCACAGGGAACGGCGCAGCCGGGCCCAGCGCTCCCGGCGCGCCCGCGGGGTCAGGTTCTGCACCTTAACAAGCGCTCATCGAGCCCGAGTCAGGCGCCGACGCCGTCCAATTCGCGCAGTGCCTCGTCATCAAGCGTCACTCCTTCGGCGGCCAGGTTCTCCCGTAGGTGGGCGATAGAGCCGGTCCCGGGGATGAGGAGCACGTTGGGGCTAGCTGGAAGAATAGTGACCATCAGGGTGAACGGCTGTCACCTGATCCTGGTGAATCGCGTTCCTGCGACGGGGCGGGCGTGGCCGACCCAGGATTGACCTGGTCTTGCTCCCGTAGAGTCGTCTGGTGCCGACGCGCTTGATCGGGTGGCCCGCTGCCATCCTGGCGATGCTGGTCACGCTGACGCTGGTCGCCGGCGAACTCACCGACGCCGGGCAGCGGCGCTGGTGGGCGGCCCGCCCGCTGACCACGGACACCGTGGCCGGGCTGCTCATGCTGCTGGTCACCATCCTCGTCGTGAATCAGCTGCTCAACAGGCGGCAGGCCCGGCAACGTGGCCATGCGGTCGCCGCACAGGCCGCCATCATGGTGGCCCAGGCCACGCGTTCGGCCCAGGCTGTGTCGTCAGTGATCGACGGTTCGGGCGACCGCGGCGCCGCGTCCGATGGCTTCCGGACCTACATGATGATGCTGCTCATCGGCGCGCCGGTGCTCATCGACGATCCGGTCGCGCGGCGTTTCCTCGAGCAGGCCCAGTACCTCGGCGGAGTAATGGCCGGCGCGCTGGCAGTGATAGACAGGTCAGCGGACGGCGCTGCGGTGCCGGGTAACAGGCTTGGCGGCGCCATGCAACAGCTACAGGACGCCGCCGCGCCGTTGCTTCAGCTGCTCCATCCCGCGATACGCGATTCCATCCAGGGCATTGGCCGGACCGCCGAAGAGTAGGGCTCGGCTGGCACCGGCGCGCACCGTCACGGTGCACTTCCCCGCCAAGGACGACCTACTGTGGCGCGCCTAGCGCCTGGCTTGAACGGTTCCGGTCAGGGTCAGGGCGCACGCTCCCGGTTATGGCCCCCGGCGACCGGCTGGAGTACGGACGCGCCGAGCCAACGGCTCGCCTGCAGCGCCAGTTCCACGTCGTGGCGGTTCCCGCCGACCGGCCGGCCGAGACTCTCCTGCGCCTTACGGATCCGGTACTGGACCGTGTTCTTGTGCAGCATCAGCCGTTCCGCGGCCGTCTTGTAGCTGCCCCCGCTTTCCAGGAAGACCAGCAGGGTGTCGCGCAGGCGAGCATGGTGCTCGTCGTCGGCGGCCAGTCCGGCCAGCGTGCTGAGCACCCAGGCCCGCAGCAGTTCGGCAGATCCGAGCATCATCGCCACGGGCGCGACCTCGCCGAACGTCACCGCCCGCGGCGCGGGAGAGCCGCCAGCCATCGCCACCGCCTGGGCGGCGACGGCCTGCTCGTGGGTGAGGCGAAACCCCGCCGTACCCCTGGCCGCATCGCCGAAGGCGAAATGGATGTCGCCGTCCACACCGGCCAGGCCGGCCGCCGTATAAGTGAACGTGTCCCGGATCCCTAGCGGCAGCCACGCCCACGCGCTCGATTCGTCGCGCGGGAGGAACACAGGATCGCTGGAGCAGGCCGCCTGCTCCGCCATCTCCCTGACCGCACGCTCAAGCCTGGTGATGTTGTCGACAGCGCTCGGCGCGTCGTCCGACCAGCACACCACGCCCGCGTGGTACTGGCGCAGCCGGTAACCAAGGGCCGCCTCCGCGGCGCGCAGATCGACCCGCGCACCCGCCAGCAGGTCGCGGATCCGGGCGGCCCGGGCGGCGCTGCGGCTCCGCAGCCAGCTCTCCCTTTCGCGGGCATAGGCCGCGACGATCTCCTCGGATGTCTGGTCGATGTACCCGGCCACAATCTTGGACATGCCAAGTGTGGCGGCGGTGATCATCTGGGCGTCATCTGCCTGCCTGGCCAGCTCTCTGAGCAGCCAGTCGGAGAAGCAGGCGTGCCCGACCCGGTAGGAGCGCAGCAGCGCGGTCAGCGGCGTGCCGCGCTGCGCCAGCCGGCGCGCGTATTCCACGGCCGCGGCCGGGGCCTGCACGTCAGCCAGGTCGATCTGGTGCTGCATGACCTGAAGGCAGGTATCGACGTTACTGTCGATGCTCGAGCCGAGCAGGGCCAGCACTGGCCTGTCCTCGCGGAGTTCCGGGATCTCCCGGAGTATCACCTGGTAGACATCCTCGTACACCGCGGCGGCCCGGCGGGCCACCGCCGCCGCGACGCCGGCCATCAGCTCGGCGACTGCGGGACGATCGGTGTCCACCTGCGGATTCTTACACATTCAGGCGAGTGTGCCTCGGCTGCCGCGGCGGTCAGCCGCACCTGCGACACCGGCGCCGTTCGCGGTCAGCTTCACCGGAACCGCCTGTGCCCGCGGAACCATGCCTGATCCCGAGTTTGTGACGAGCGCCCAATGGAAGAACGCGCCCCGCTGCTTACGCTCGGGTGGAGGACGGAGATCATGAATCCCGACAGTGACACGACCAGATCAGCCGCGGCGGATGCCGCGGCGGCACCCCTGGACCTGCTGCTCACCGATGCGGCCATCGGCGTGCTGCGCCGGGTGAACCCGGGCGGTTCCGGCCTGCGCCTGGCTGCGGCGCTAGCTGGCCGGCCTCGGCTTGTCGCCGGACGGGGGCGTCGGCTGGTGAGTGAGCTGGCCCGCATCGCGGTGGGCACTTCGCAGGTGCAGCCGTCCCGGCGGGACCGCCGGTTCGCCGATCCGGGGTGGACGGGTAATCCGCTGCTGCGCCGGGCGATGCAGATGTACCTGGCTGCTGCGGGAGCCGTGGAGGGCCTAGTGGCCGAAGCCGGCCTGGACTGGGCGGACTCTGAACGCGTTGGCTTCGTCGTGACGAACCTGATCGATGCGCTGGCCCCGAGCAATAACCCGCTGCTGAACCCGGCGGCGCTGAAGGCCGCGGTCGACACCGGCGGTGGCAGCGCCGTAGCGGGCCTGCGGCATTTCGTCGCCGACATGGCGGCGGCGCCCCGGGTGCCGTCGATGGTCGAGCCGGACGCGTTCGAAGTCGGGGTGGACCTGGCTGTCACGCCCGGGTCGGTGATCCTGCGGACCCCCGTGTTCGAGCTGATCCAGTACCGCCCGGCCACGCCCGCGGTGCGGCAGGTCCCGTTGCTGATCGTGCCGCCGACGATCAACAAGTTCTACGTGATGGACCTGGCGCCCGGGCGGAGCCTGGCGGAGTACCTGGTCGGCAGCGGTCTGCAGGTATTCATGATCTCCTGGCGCAACCCGGACGCCCGGCACGCACAATGGGACTTCGACGCGTACGGGCAGGCCGTCCTGGACGCCATGGAAGCGGCGGCGCGGATCACCGGGAGCGAGCGGACGACGCTCATGGGGGCCTGCTCGGGCGGCGTCATCGCCGCCATGGTGGCCGCGCACCTGGCGCACACCGGCGATCAGGACCGGCTCGCCGCGATCACCCTCATGGTCACCGTGCTGGACGAGGCGCGGGCGGGCCTGGCCGGCGCCGTCATCGACGAGCGGACCGTGCGGCTGGCCGCGGCCGCGTCCCGGGCCCGCGGCTACCTGGACGGCCGGTCGCTGGCCGAGGTGTTCGCCTGGCTGCGGCCGAACGACCTGATCTGGAACTACTGGGTCAATAACTACCTGCTCGGACGCAAGCCACCGCCGTTCGACATCTTGTTCTGGAACGCGGACACCACCCGGATGACCGCGGGCCTGCACCGGGACTTCCTCCGGTTGGGCGTCTCGAACGCGCTGGTCCGGCCCGGCGGGGCGACCATGCTCGGCTCACCGGTGGATTTGGCGCTGATCGACCGTGACAGTTACATAGTCGCCGGGATCACCGACCACATCTGCCCCTGGCAGAGCTGTTACCGGTCCACCCAATTGCTCGCCGGCCGCAGTCGGTTCGTGCTGTCCACCAGCGGGCACGTCGCCGCGATGGTCAATCCACCCGGAAACGACAAGGCGAGATACCAGGTGGCCAAGGACCACCCGGAGGATCCGCAGGACTGGCTCCGGCTCGCAGAGACCTGTGTGGGCTCCTGGTGGCCGGACTACGCGGGCTGGCTGGCCGAGCACTGTGGTGAGGAGAAGGCGGCCCCGGATGAGCCCGGCGGCAGCGGTCTGGCGCCGATCTGCGGCGCGCCGGGAACATACGTCTATGACCATTGACATGCCCTGTCCCCGGCCGGCCGGGAAAGACCGCCCGGGAACCGGCCTTGCCCGGGTCGTGCGACGCCGGCTGCTGCGGGCCGAGTCGGCCGAACGGATGAGGAGCCTCACGGCCGGCGGCCGTGCCGTCCGCGTCGCGGCGCGGGATGGAACCCCTGGCCGGCCGCCGCTGCTCCTGTGCAACGGCATCGGAGCGAGCCTGGAGCTGCTCCAGCCGTTCGTCGATGCGCTCGATCCGCGGCGGGGAGTCATCCGGTTCGACATGCCGGGCATCGGCGGGTCGCCGGCCCCGGTCATCCCCTACCACCTGGCCGCGTCGGCGCCACTGCTGACCGGTCTGCTCGACCAGCTCGGCTACCAGCGGGCCGATGTCCTGGGCATCTCGTGGGGAGGCGGGCTGGCGCAGCAGCTCGCGCTCAGCCGCCCGGACCGGGTGCGCCGCCTGGTGCTGGTGGCGACCGGGCCGGGCGCGCTGATGGTCCCCGGGCATCCGCGCGCCCTGCTGCGGATGCTCACGCCGCGACGCCACCGGGACCCGGGATACGCGGCCCGCGTCGCCGGCGAGCTGTACGGGGGGAGCGTGCGGGTGGACCCGGCCATGGCCCGCGACCTGCTGCACGCGACGACGCGCCTGGGCCCGGCCAGGGGTTACTACTACCAGCTGATCTCCGGCATCGGCTGGACCAGCCTCCCGCGGCTGCCGAAGCTGCGGCAGCCCACGTTGATCCTGGCGGGCGACGACGATCCCATCATCCCGCTGATCAACGCCAGGATCATGCACCGGCTGATACCACGAAGTGAGCTGCACATCTACCACGGCGGCCACCTCGAACTGGTAGCAGACGCCGAACGCATCGCTCCGGTCGTGGAGGCGTTCCTCGATGCCGACCCCGCCACACCGGAGAGCTAGGCCATGAAAGGAAGCCAGCGATGACGCAGGTGACGAGCGCGCATCTCGGGGAATCCCTCGGGACGGACTTCTTCTCCGTCCGTGAGCAGTTCACCGGCGAGCAATGGTCGCACTTTGTGACCGTCCGGCGGTTCGTAGACGAGGAGGTCGTGCCGGTCGTCGGCCCGTACTGGGAACGGGCCGAGATCTGCTGGCCACTGGTCAAACGGCTGCCCGAGCTCGGCATCGTCGGCGAGGACATCAAGGGATACGACTGCGCCGGGATGAGCCCGATGGCGTGCGGGCTGGTCACCATGGAACTGCACCGCGGCGACGGCAGCCTCGGCGTGTTCCTCGGCGTGCACGCGGGCCTGGCCATGCAGTCCATCGCGATGTGCGGCTCGGAGGAGCAGAAGGCGCGCTGGCTGCCGGACATGGCTCGGATGACCAAGCTGGGGGCCTTCGCGCTGACCGAACCGGAGCACGGCTCGGACTCGGTCGCCCTGGAAACCTCGGCCCGCCGAGTGAAGGGGGATGGGGAGGCGGGTGGGGACGGCTGGGTGCTGAACGGCCGCAAACGGTGGATCGGCCTGGGCACGGTCGCCGACCTGGTCGTCGTCTGGGCCCGCAACACCGACGACGGCCAGGTCAACGCGTTCGTCGTGGAGAAGGGATCGCCGGGCTACCAGGCGCAGGTCATCGAGGGGAAGGTGTCGCTGCGCTCGGTGTGGCAGGCCGACATCACCCTGGACGAGGTGCGGGTGCCGGCCGGGAACCGGCTGCCCGGGGCGCGCTCGTTCAAGGACACCACCCGGGTCCTGGCCACCACCCGCAGCACCTGCGCCTGGGCGGCGCTGGGCCACGCCACCTCCGTCTACGACACGGCGCTGCGGTACGCGCTGCAGCGGCGCCAGTTCGGCGAGCCGCTGGCCAGCTTCCAGATCATCCAGCAGCGGCTGGTATCCATGCTGGCGGACCTGACCGCGATGCAGCTGTACTGCCTGCAGATCGGCCGTCTGGCCGAGGCCGGCCGGCTGACCCCCACCGTGGCCGGGCTGGCCAAGATGCACAACACCCGCAAGGCCCGCACGATAGCCGCCGACGCACGCGACATGCTCGGCGGCAACGGCATCCTGCTCGACTACCAGGTCATGCGGCACATGGTGGACCTGGAGGCCATCCACACCTTCGAGGGCACCGAGACCATGCAGACGCTCATCGTCGGCCGCGCCGTCACCGGTATCGGCGCCTTCACGTAGGTACCTGATGCCGCGACAGGCAGCGCCGCCTCGGTCGAACGTCGCCACTCCCGCGTCAGCCTGGGCACAACGGTTGTTCCGCTGTACCAACGCTTGGGGACAGGCTTGATGCCGGGGACCGACGACCGCCAGGGCCTGGGGCCGGACAATAGCAGCGTGACGAACCTGGCCAGGAACCTGACGGACACGACCCGGGCATACGCCGGGCGGGTGGCCGTGCGGGTGGACAACGCGGCGATGACGTACCGGGCGCTGGACGCGGCGAGCGCCCGGGTCGCCGGGCTGCTGCACGAGCGCGGCCTCAAGCCCGGCGACCGGGTCGGCATCATGATGCCCAATGTCGTCGAGGTCCCCGTGCTGTACTACGGCGTGCTCCGGGCCGGCGGCGTGGTCGTCCCGGTGAACCCCCTGCTCAAGGCGCGGGAGGTCGCCTACTATCTCGGCGACTCCGAGGCCGGGCTGATCTTCGCCTGGCACGCGTTCGCGGACCAGGCACGCGGCGGCGCGGAGCGGGCCGAGGCCGAACTGATCATCGTGGACGGGGCCAGCTTCCCCGATCTGCTGGCCTCGGCCGCCCCGGATGACCAGGTCGCGAACCGGGACGACGAGGACACCGCGGTGATCCTCTACACATCCGGCACAACCGGCCACCCGAAAGGCGCCGAACTCACCCACGGCAACCTCCTCAGCAATACCGAGGTGGCGCGCGCCGACATCGTCCGCGCGCGCCCGGACGATGTCATATTCGGCGGGCTTCCGCTGTTCCACGTGTTCGGGCAGACTGTCGCGCTCAACGTGGCGGTGGCGTCCGGGGCGTGCCTGACCCTGCTGCCACGGTTCGGCGCCGAGCACGCACTGCGGATCATCGCCGATCACCGGGTTACCGTCTTCGAAGGCGTGCCGACCATGTACGTGGCACTGCTGCACCAGCCTGACCGCGCGGACTACGACACCTCCGCGCTGCGGATGTGCATCTCCGGCGGCGCGGCCCTGCCGGTCCAGGTGCTGCGCGGGTTCGAGGAGGCGTTCGGTGTCCCGGTGCTGGAGGGATACGGCCTGTCGGAAACCTCGCCGGTCGCGTCGTTCAACCACCCCGGCCGCGAGCGCAAGCCCGGCTCGATCGGCACGCCCATCCGGGACGTCCGGATGCGTGTCGTGGACCGCGAAGACCACGACGTCCCGCAGGGTGAGGTGGGCGAGATCGTCATCCGCGGGCCGAACGTGATGAAGGGCTACTGGCATCGCCCCGAAGCCACCGCCGAGGCGATCCGTGACGGCTGGTTCCACAGCGGTGACCTGGCCCGCGTCGACGAGGACGGCTACTTCTACATCGTGGACCGGAAGAAAGACCTGATCATTCGCGGCGGCTACAACGTCTACCCGCGGGAGATCGAGGAAGTGCTCTACGAGCATCCCGCGGTCGCGGAGGCCGCCGTGATCGGCCTGCCGCACCCGGCCCTGGGCGAGGAGGTCGGTGCCGCGGTGGTCCTCAAGCCGGGTGCCGTCATCAGTGCCGAGGAACTGAGGGACTACGTCAAGGGCCAGGTGGCGGCCTACAAGTATCCGCGGCACGTGTGGATTGCCGACGCGCTGCCTAAGGGCACCACCGGCAAGATCCAAAAGCGGGATATCGTCATCCCGGCCGACCTAGCCGTCCCGTGAGGCTGCTGCTGCTCGCTCTCCCGGGCGCCGGGCCCTGTTCAAGGCCGGTGGTGGCTTGTACTGGCTGATCCCCGCCGCGGTGGCGAGCCTGCTTGGCGGCGTGGTCAACGCGTGGCTGTTCCTCGTCAAGGCGACCAGCTAGCCCTATTGAGCGCTTGCTGAGAAGGTCGTTGAGGAAAGCGGGTTAGGGCGCATCCCGCAACGATCGAGCACGCCCGAGGCCGGGAAGGCCGGTAGGCACTCGGTTGGATCGGGCTGCGTGGAGCGCGCTGCGAGGAGGCCGAAGGTGAAGTTGTGCGCAGGGGCCGGGCTTGTGCCGGGCACGACGTCGGCGCGCTGGCGGGTGACATGACAGCCCCGGGGCCGCGGTCCGGGGCCGTCAGCGGGAATCCGGCCGTGCCCGCCCATGTGAACCGGGACACCGCCCGCCGGGTAGTGCCTCTGTTTCGGCCCTACCGGGCCCAGGTGGCCGCCGTTGTCGGGCTGATCGTGGTGACCTCGACGATTGGCATCATCAACCCGCTGCTGATCCAGGTGGTATTCAACGAGGCCCTGTTCGTCCCCGGCGGCCCGAACCTCCAGCTACTCGTCATTCTGGTCGCCATCATGGCCGTTGTCCCCATCATCAACGGCGCCATCGGCATCCTGCAGACCTACGAGACCACCCGGGTCGGGCAGCTAGTCATGCGGGACCTGCGCGACCGGCTCTACTCGCACCTGCAGACGCTCTCGCTCGCCTTCTTCACCGGCACCAAGACCGGCGAGATCCAGTCCCGGCTGGCCAACGACGTGGGTGGTGTCCAGTCGGTGGTCACCACCACCGCCTCGACCATCCTGGCCAATGTCGTCATCTTCGTGTCCACCATCGTCGCCATGGTCATCCTCAGCTGGCAGCTGACCATCGTGGCGGTCATCACCGTGCCGGTGTTCTTCCGGCTGACCAAGATGGTCGGCGAGCGGCGCCGCCAGGTGGCGCGCTCGACCCAGGAGTCGCTGGCGGCGATGAGCGCTCTCAGCGAGGAAACCCTGTCGGTGTCCGGGGTGCTGCTGGCCAAGGTGTTCGGCAACCAGGCGCGCGACGCCACCCGCTACCACGAGGAGAACCAGCGCCTGGCCGGCCTGGAAGTCCGCCAGCAGATGATCGGCCAAGGCTTCTACGCCATCGTGCAGTCGTTCCTGTCGATCACCCCGGCTGCGGTCTACCTGATCGCCGGCCTGCTGCTGGCGCACGGCACGGCCACCTCGGCGGGCACCGTCGTCGCATTCACCACGCTGCAGACCCGCCTGTACTTCCCGATCGGGCAGCTGCTGCAGGTTTCAGTGGAGCTGCGATCGTCCCTGGCCTTGTTCGACCGGGTCTTCGAGTACCTGGACGTTGTGCCCGACATCGTCGATGCTCCCGACGCCGTCGACTTGCCGACGATCAGCAGTGGCGGCCGGGT
>WNGL01001524.1_pt1 | contig 41015 bp, 36 predicted proteins | sample 5400591 | NCBI WGS metagenome assembly WNGL01 (sample SAMN13153377, study PRJNA577476) | soil metagenome | isolation source: 80 cm soil or saprolite under Garry oak tree replicate 1 | place: USA:California | collected 2016-06-15
ACCAGCTATGATCGTCGGTCGCACAATCGCATAGCTCGCCGTTGCGAGAGCACACGCCGTGGCCGAATTGCGTGATCTTCATGGCATGCCATGGGTATTCAGGCAGAGCGGCAATCAGACCGGCCACCACACTGGTTTTGCCCACGCTACGCGAATGTCCGCCAATGACGACGACTGCCATTATTCTCTTTTCGCCAGCCGCGCCAGCACAGCCAGCTCTTTCAAATATTCGCGAATCGGACGCGCCGGCGTTCCCCAAAACACGATTCCCTTGCCACGAATAATTTTATTGCTGGGAATGCCGCTCTGGGCCCCGAGGATCGCGCCTTCTTCGATGCGCACGTGATCGGCGATGCCCACTTGTCCTCCGATCACGACATTGTTCTGCACTACGGCGCTGCCGGAGAGTCCAGTCTGGGCAGCGATGACGACATCCTCGCCGATCTGCGCATTGTGTCCCACATGAACTAAGTTATCGATTTTTGTGCCACGGCCGATGCGAGTGACATCCAGAGCGCCACGGTCAATGGTGGAGTTGGCCCCAATCTCGACATCATCTTCGATTTCTAATCTTCCGATTTGGGGAAATTTCTCATAATGCCCGGTCTCTTTATCGCATACGTAGCCGAATCCGTCGCTGCCGAGTACTGCGCCGGCTTGAATTACCACGCGATTGCCGAGGCGGGTGCCGGGATAGATCGTGACGTTTGGATGCAGCTCACAATCATTCCCCACGATAACGTTCGCGCCGATTACGCTTCCTGCGCCGATCGATGTCCCAGAGCCAATCTCGACGCCTTGGCCAATTACCACTCGTTCGTCTACTTGCACTTCTTTCGCCAGTCGCGCGGATGGGTGGACTACAGCGCTGGGATGGATGGCGTAACGGTGATCTGACGTCGGAGCCAGATGACGGGCGGCGCGAGCGAATGCCAGGCGCGGTTGGGTGGAAACCAGCAAGGGCTTCGAAGTGTCGGTGGCTCCGAAGTCGCCTACAAGAACTGCGGAGGCTGGCGACTCTCAATGCTGGAGACTTGTTCGATTTCGACATCTCCATTTCCGATAAGGCGGGCATGAATAAGCTCGGCGACTTTTTTGAGCTGCATGGCACCTTTGTATACCATCACGCCCATGGTTACGCTTTCCCGGGCTGCCTCTTTTCGATCTTGGCCCAGGTGTCTTTCAGGGCTACGGTTCGGTTGAATACCGGTCTTCCGGGCTTGGAATCGGGATCGACACAGAAATATCCCAGGCGTTCGAATTGGTAGCGGCTCTCGATGGCAGCGTCTGCCAGTGAGGGCTCGAGCTTAGCGTTGGTCAAAACCTCTCGCACTTCCGCATCGATGGCGTGGGCGGCCGAGACCCAATGGATCGTTGATTTTACTTTTCGTCCGTCAGGAGGATTATTTCCACCGCGCGTGGCGGGATCGTAGGTGCAGTGGACTTCGATTACTTCTCCCTTGTCGTTCTTCACGACGCTGGTGCAGGTGACGAAGTAGCCGTAGCGTAGGCGGACTTCGCGTCCTGGAGAGAGCCGGAAATATTGCTTGGGCGGGACCTCGCGAAAATCGTCTTGCTCGATGTAGAGCACGCGGGAGAACGGGACTTTGCGGGTGCCGGCGTTTGGATCTTCGGGATTGTTGACTGCTTCCATCTCTTCGACTTGATTCTCCGGATAATTGTCGATGATGACTTTCAAAGGCCGCAAGACAGCCATCACTCGGGGCGCGCGCTTGTTTAAGTCCTCGCGGACAAAGTGTTCGAGCATCGCCAATTCGATTGAGCCGTTGGTTTTCGAGACGCCGATGGCGCCGGCAAAATTTCGGATGGCTTCGGGGGTATAGCCCCGGCGGCGGATACCTACCAGAGTCGGCATGCGGGGGTCGTCCCATCCGCTTACGTGGCGTTCCTCGACCAGTTGCAGCAGTTTGCGTTTGCTCAATACGGTGTAGGTCAGATTGAGGCGGTCGAATTCGATCTGCTGCGACGGGAAGATTTCCAACTGCTGGATGAACCAGTTGTAGAGCGGGCGATGATCCTCGAACTCGAGCGTGCACATGGAGTGGGTGACGTTCTCGAGCGAATCGGATTGGCCGTGGGCGTAGTCGTACATGGGATAAATGCACCACTTATTTCCGGTGCGGTGATGCTCGGCGTGCAGGATGCGGTACATCACCGGATCGCGCATGTTCAAGTTCGGAGAAGCCATGTCAATCTTGGCGCGCAGAACCCGGGAGCCGTCGGGAAAATCGCCGGCCCGCATGCGTTCGAACAGCTCCAGATTTTCTTCTACCGTGCGGTCGCGATACGGACTGTTCTTGCCAGGTTCGGTTAAGGTGCCGCGGTACTGGCGAATTTCGTCTGCGGACAAATCGTCGACGTAGGCTTTGCCGGCGTTGATGAGCTGCACCGCCCACTCGTAGAGCTGACCGAAATAATCGGAGGCATAGAAGAGGCCTTCCCACTCGAAGCCGAGCCACTTCACGTCCGCCATGATGGAATCGACGTACTCCGTCTCTTCCTTGGACGGATTTGTATCGTCAAAACGCAGATTGGTTTTGCCGCCAAACTCGTCGGCGAGGCCGAAATCCAAACAGATTGCCTTGGCATGTCCGATGTGCAAATAGCCATTCGGCTCGGGCGGGAAGCGCGTCTGCACCAGTCCGTTGTACTTATTGGTCTTCAGGTCGTCGAGAATGATGTCGCGTATGAAATTCGAAGGAGCGGCCGCTGGTGCGGAAGCTGGCTTAGTGGCCGCCTCGGTCGGGGGATTGGATGGATTCATTGCAACTCAATCTTATCGCAAGAAAACGTCAGCGCAGGTCGCGCTCAGGGGTGTCCCCCTCCCCTCCCGATATCTGGGATCAAAGACTTACGGGGTGTGAACCGAGGCAAAAGCTTTGAGTAATAAGAAGTTGCAGGTAAAATATTGCGGAATAAGGAGTTATGGGCTTTCAGTTGTCAAAGAACTGGGTTGAGAACTCAGGATTATGTTATTGCGGAAGGGAAGTCAAGATGTTTCGACGAATCGTCTCGCGAAGGGGAGACGTAGCCTCAGTTGGGGAGACCTAATGCCCAAGAACGTTAAGCTTTTCGCCTGTACCTCCCCCGTAGACTTCGGAAAGCCCGTGAGCAGCGAGTCCTAGAAGACCGGATCGAAGTGGCGGCCCTGTGGTTTTCATATCGCCCGCCCAATTGAGCCGCACCATCTCAAACCGCAGGGTTGAGCTTGTAGCAATCCCTGTAACGACAATATAAGTCTGGCGCCCCTCTCGTCCCACGCAATTGGTCTCGATCGTTATATCGCTAGCCGCCCCCGCGCTAGAGGTGCAGCGTACCGAGTAGGTGCCACTATCTACAGACACTGGGCGCGTCCCAACGATAGAGATCCGGTGGGGATAATCGGCAGAATAAGGCTCTTTGGCAGCAGCGCAACTCGTCAGACCCGCCAACAACAACAGTGCCTTGCTTGTGCTTTTCATTGCTCGGGCCAGTGTGACTCGAGATTAAGTCACTGGACAAGGGTACGGGAGTAATGGAGAACAGACCTAACGACAACGTGGCGGGTGGCCCATCCTTCGCGTTTTTCGCAAAGGGTGGGCATTCCCGATTGTGAGCCACTTGGGATTTTGACTTGGTTCTTGCCTCAACGATGTATTCTACGAAACCGTACAAGACTTGCGAGACTTCCGCGTCATGGTGGCTTGTTTCAGAAATGATGCAATCGCCGAACAGCGCGTTCAGCAACCCATAGTGAAAGCACACATAATCTACAAGGATGTTCACGGTCGTGAAATCACAGATGTATCGAATGGCGTATGGTTGAACGAATGTAAGGGTGAGACGACGTTCACCATTGGTGAGAAACGATCTCTAATTCTTTTCCATTTTGGCAGGCAAGGAATGCTAATCACGCCCTGGAAGGAGAGCTATATGCACGCCCAGAGCTGGATGAACGATGGACTACCGTCACTTCGGATTCGCGACAGGGCGATTACTGGAGATATCGATCGCATTGAGATTCGATTACTCTCCGAGTCGAGCGGTAGTTGTATTAAGCAAATAGTTCTGAAAGCCGAAGTGCGTCTGAATGAAGTTCCGACATTAACACCCGATCCTACTTCCTCGGCGGGATAAATGGGCAGAAGGACCACGATGAAGACTCATAGATCGCAGGCGGTGCTGGTGTGTAGCTGCAACTCGAACCTAGCCGGGGAGCACCGACTGCTCGCACTGGATATGCGAGGTCATGGTCTCTCGGACAAGCCGCTCAATGGCTACAACGACTCGAAGCTGTGGGCGGACGACGTCAATGCGGTTATCCAGGGCCTCAATCTTGATCATCCAGTGCTCTCCGGCTGGTCGTATGGTCCGCTTGTGTTTCTCGACTACATTCGGCACTACGGCGAGGAGCGACTCGGCGGGCTGCAGTTCGTCGGCGCAATCACGAGGCTGGGTGGGTGAGGAGGCCTTTTCGGTCGTCACTCCTGAGGTTCTCAGTGTCGTCCCACAGTTCCTCTCAGCGGAGGCAGAAACAAGTGTGCGCGGACTGGAAGGGTTGCTGCGGCTGTGTTTTGCCCAGGCACCTTCGGCCTCTGAGCTCTATATGATGCTGGGATATAACGTCTCCGTCCCGCCGTATGTCCGTCAGGGACTGTTCTCGCGCTCCTTCAGCAACGACGACCTCCTGCCGAAGATCCGCAAGCCAGTGCTGATTACGCATGGTGCCGTGGATGCGATTGTCAAACCCGCCGCCGTCGATCAGCACAAGGCGGCAATGCCTCATGCGGAAGTTCAGTTGATGGCGAATGCGGGGCACGCGGCGTTCTGGGACGATGCGCCACGTTTCAATGAATGCCCGCACGCGTTTTGCGGAAGTCTTTAAAGCCATCGCCCGCAAAGGCGGCGGGCGAGGGCGCCCGCCCTACATTTAAAGTCCTTATTCTTTGCAGTCATGGGAAGCCTTTCTTTTTTGTGGCCGGGAAGTATTAGAAATATGATAGGTCAAGGAGCAGGGAGCGGTGAGCACGCGTCAACCCAAGGTTCACACTCAACTCGGCCGAGCCGCAGTCCAGATCTTTGCCGCCAATGATCGCATGAACCAGACTCTTATCGAACATCTTGACCCTGCCGCCTGGAGAGCCAAACCGCCTGGCAAGGTCCGTGGCATTGCGGCGATCTTCACACACATGCACAATGTCCGCTGCAAGTGGGTCAGGCTTACAGCTCCGCACCTCAAAGTTCTACGACAGCTCAACCGCGCGCGTTGCACGCCGCAGCAGGCCCGTGCGGGATTGGCGGAGAGTGCCGCTCGCTGCGTCGAGATGCTGGCGGAAGCGCTCGGCGGTGGTGGAGGGCGCGTCGAGAAGTTTCGCAGAGACGGCTGGGCTCGGCCTTGGCCGGTTGGCGTGGAAATGCTGTGCTACATGATTGCTCATGAAGCGCACCATCGCGGGCAGGTTTGTATGCTGGCGCATCAGATGGGGTTTCCGTTGCGGAAAGAGGCGGGGTACGGGATGTGGGATTGGGAAAAGCTGTGGAAAGAGTGGGGGGCGGCTGGCGGGCCCGAGTTAAATGGGGCTGGGAAGATTAGCGGGTCCGAGGAGGTCAACTCCAATAGGGTCAAAGTCCGCGGGCGAGGGGCGCCCGCGCCACACAACCCGAAGGAGCGTGGAGAGGATAACGGTGAATGTGGGTGAGCCAGATGGGAAATGGTTGTATCGAGTGGGTGGTATCTCCGCACTCGTTATAGGTATTGGGTACATCGTCATCTTTCCGCTATTCGCTCGCGTGGGGGGACCTCCGTCGGGTGGTGGGGAGGTTTGGCTCAAGTACCTCGTAGGAAAGACGACGGTTTGGTGGGCTATCCTTGGCCTCTGCGTCCTGACGGACTTTCTCTACGTACCTGTCGCGTTCTCGCTATACCTTGCGTTGGAACGGGTCAACCGATACGCAATGCTGGTAGCGACGGCATTCGTGGGGCTGTTCGTTGTCTTGGACTTGGCAGTTACATGGACGAATTACGCCTCGCTACTCACGCTCAGCGGATTTCATGCCGCGGCCACGAACGACGTCCAGCGGGCGGGCTACGTCGCGGCTGCAAACTATGCGTCTGCGGTGCTGGCATCCCGCACGGAAGTTTTCTACTCCATAGTGGACCTTTCGCTCGGGATTCTTGTGATCGGTTTCGTTATGCTGAAGGGAAAGGGAATCTTCAGTAAGACCACAGCTTATTTGGGGCTGGCCGCGGGCATCTTTGGAATCGTTTCGATATCGGGCGTTTTTGTAACGATAATCATTAATGCTGTGCTAACCACGATCTGGGTCTGGTTTGTGGGCTACAGACTGTTCAGGCTCGGTCAGAAGTGATTCCGATCGAAGAGCTATGTAGAATCACTGGCGATTCACGGTGACCCTGGAGGAAGCCATGCATATTGACGTGATTGATCCAAAGAAGACATTGAGGGGCGCCTGCGGATCTATTCCGGCCACCGCCTCTGCGCAGTTGCTGGACGGCCGCGAACTGGAAATGATCGGTGGGTGGTAAGCAATATGACGCGCCCTTGCCCGGTGTCAGCTAATCCTGTGGTTTCAACTCGCAAGCCTCACGGCAGGGTTGGCAGTAATACAGACCGTCTGAACAGAGCCGCGGATCAATCTGCCCCTGACAACAGCAGCAATACTTCTCGCACTCGCAGCGCTCTTCGGTCATGTCGCACTGGGCGCACTGAAATTTACTGGTGGTAGCCATGGCCGAACTCTAGCGCGCCTCCGGATGATGCGAAAGTTCCGTTGGTAACCCGCGGGCCGCCGGCCGCGGGTCTCAGGTCTCAGTTGACAGGTATCAGTCTCGTAAGCACCTTCAGCCTAGAGAGAATTTCGCCAGCGAGATTGATCCCGAGACCTGACACTCGTGACCTGCGACCTGACACCCGTGACGCTACACCGAGCTGTTGAACCCGCTCCTACACGCATGTTAGGGTAAATAGTTTCAGCCCAGCGACTGCTCTGATCGAGGGACAATTGCCCGCTGTTCAGGCGACTACGCCAATCATCCGCAAGACTGCTCTCTACAACACCCATCGCCAGATGGGTGCAAAGATGGTCGAATTCAACGGCTGGGAGATGCCCGTCGAATACCCTTCGGTGGGCGGCATCATTGCAGAACACAACACCGTCCGCACCGGCGTTGGCATTTTCGACGTCAGCCACATGGGCGATATCCGGGTCGCCGGTTCTGGAGCCCTGGCCGCCGTGCAGCACATCTCGATGAACGATGCATCGCGGCTCGCCATTGGACAGGCGCAGTACTCGGCGCTCCTCTATTCGCAAGGAACCTTTGTGGACGACGTGATCGTCCACCGGCTCGGACCAGACGAATACCTGCTCGTCATCAATGCCGGTACCCGCGAGAAAGATTTCAGTTGGGTACGCGATCACACCCGCGATTTCGATTGCGAAGTGGAGAATCTCTCTGACGACTTTACTCAAATCGCAATTCAGGGACCAAAGGCCTTAGAACTGTTACAGAAGCTCACGGACGTTGATCTTTCCGCCGTCAAGTTTTACTGGGTGACGCGCGGCGGCGTTTGCGGACTTAAAAATATCCTAATCGCCCGCACCGGATATACCGGCGAAGATGGATTTGAAATCTACATCCCCTCTGACGAGGACACGAGTGCGATGGTCTGGAACCAGCTCCTCCAGGCTGGCCGGGAATTCGGAGTTATCCCCTGCGGGCTGGGTGCGCGCAACACTCTGCGTCTAGAAGCCAAGCTGGCGCTCTATGGTCATGAGATTTCGGATACCATCAATGTGTGGGAAGCCAGCCTCGACCGTTTCTGTAAGATGGAGAAGCAGGAATTCATCGGTCGCGATGCGCTGGAAAAGGCGAAATCCGGAGGAGTTCGCCGCACTTTGGTCGGTCTGGAGATGATCGAGCGCGGCATCGCCCGCGATGGCTACAGAGTTCTCGATGAAGCTGAAGCGGAGATCGGCTATGTCACTAGCGGCTCCTATGCTCCATTCTTAAAAAAGAATATTGGCTTGGCGTATGTTCCGCCGCGGTTCGCGGAGGTTGGGACCATCATCAAAATCGAAATTCGGACTCAGGCAGTGAAAGCACAGGTTGTGCCGACACCGTTCTATAAACGTCCCAAGAAAGTCTGACCACAGAGATTACGAATGCCCTATCCGACCGATTTCAAATACACCAAAGAACACGAATGGATAAAAGCCGACGGCAAGAATGCGACTGTCGGTATCACAAATTATGCTCAGGAGTCGCTCGGCGATATCGTCTTTGTCGAGTTGCCGAAGACAGGTTCAGAGATCGTTGCCGGCAAAACTTTCGGCTCAGTCGAGTCCGTGAAGGCCGTTTCTGACCTGTACGCCCCAGCGTCCGGTGTAGTCACCGAAGTAAATAGCGAACTGGCAACCGCGCCGGAGAAGATAAACAAAGACGCACACAGCGCCTGGCTTATTAAAATCACACTCAAGAACCCAGCAGAATTGAATTCACTACTCTCCGCGCAAGACTACGAAAAATTCGTGTCAGAGGAGGCGGGAAAATAAGAATTTCCAATTTCCGATTGCCGATTTGAAATCTGCAACGGCGAAAGGGTTTAAAAATCGGAAATTGGAAATCGGAAATTCGATTCTTGTAGCCGGGCATCTAATGACCCCCATGCGCTATCTACCCAAATCCCCCTCCGACCGCGAAGCCCTACTCAAAGCCATTGGCGCGCGGTCCATCAACGATCTGTTCGCGTCGATTCCAGCCGAATACCGTCTGGAGCGGGATCTCAAAGTTCCACGCCCGATGGCAGAATCCGAGATCGTGGACTGGTTCCGCGAGCGCTCACGCGAGAATGGCGACGGCTACGCCACCTTTCTAGGCGCGGGTGCTTACTATCATTACCGTCCTGTGATCATCGACTCGCTTATTTCCCGCGGCGAATTCCTCACCGCCTACACACCCTATCAAGCGGAAATTTCGCAGGGCACATTGCAATCCATCTTCGAATTTCAGACCATGATCTGCGAGCTGACAGGCATGGAAGTGGCCAACGCGTCTATGTATGACGGTTCCACTGCGGCCGCGGAAGCCGTAATGATGGCGGTTCGCCTAACCGGACGTCGCTCCGCCGTTGTCGCAAACAGCTTGCATCCCGAATACCGCGAAGTTCTCGCTACCTACGCGCATCATCAAAGCCTGCCAGTCACCGCAACTTCATTCACCGACACCGGACGCGTGAACCTGAAGGAACTTGAAAAGCTGATCACCCAGAAAACCGCATGTGTCCTGGTTCAATCGCCTAATTTTTTCGGCACCATCGAAGACATCGCCGCCATCGCCGAAATTGCCCACAAACAGGGAGCGATGCTGGTAGTCTCCATCGCGGAAGCAGTTTCTCTGGGCATCGTTGAGCCGCCGCGCCAGGCGGATATCATTGCCATGGAAGCGCAATCTTTCGGCGTGCCTCTTGGATTTGGCGGACCATACTGCGGCGTGATCGCCACTCGCGAGCAGTACGTCCGCCAGATGCCCGGTCGCCTGGTCGGTCAAACCTCCGACAAGAATGGCAAGCGTGGCTTCGTCCTTACTCTCGCAACCCGCGAGCAGCACATTCGTCGTGAGAAAGCGACATCCAACATCTGCACCAACCAGGCCCTGGTGGCATTGATGGTCAACATTTTTATGACCATCTACGGCAAGGTCGGACTACGCGAGCTGGCCAAACAGAATCTGGCCAAAGCCAATTACGCCGCACAGCAATTCGGCAAGCATGCCAGAGTGCTTTTTCCTGGCGCCCCGAGATTCAATGAATTCGTGGTCCAGACCACCGAAGATCCCTATGCCATCAACAGCCGCATCCTGGGACACAAAATTGTAGGTGGACTTCCACTGAAGAAGTTTTATCCCGAACTCGGCAACGCAGCCTTGTGGTGCTGCACTGAGTTGACGACCCGCACCTCAATTGACACCGCCGTCGGAATGGTCGCTGAAAGCGAACGCTCAGTTAAATCTGCTAAACAGGAAGCCGACGTCCAGGAGGTGACGCGGTGAAGCACGTGACCCGCAAAGCCACTCGCCACGTCAACCAGAACGAAGGCCTGATCTTTGAAAAGTCATCCCCAGGAAAAGCAGCATGGAGGCTGCCTCCCCTCGATGTTCCTGACGTCGACACTTCGAAGCTCCTGGGATCCGCGGAAAGAAAAGATCTCGGCCAGATGCCGGAAGTTAGCGAGATCGAAATCATTCGCCATTTCACCCGCCTTTCCACTTGGAATTACGCGATCGATCTCGGCATGTACCCACTTGGATCCTGCACCATGAAATACAACCCGCGGGTGAACGAAGTCGTTGCGCGTCTGGAAGGATTGGCGAACGGTCATCCCTACCAGCCGGAGCGAGTATCACAAGGCGCGTTGCGCATCATGAAAGTGTTGAGCGAGTGTCTGATCGAAATCACTGGCATGGACGCGATCACGTTACAACCCGCCGCCGGCGCTCACGGCGAGCTCACCGGCCTGCTGATGGTGCGCGCTTACCAGCAATCTAAAGGAAATCCGCGAAAGAAGATCCTTATCCCCGATTCCGCTCACGGCACCAACCCAGCCACGGCAGCGATGGTTGGATACGACGTTGAGAAGATGCAATCCAATGCCCGAGGCATGGTGGATGTAGCTGCGCTCACCGCGCAGATGAATGAAGAAGTCGCCGCACTCATGCTCACCAACCCCAATACCCTGGGAGTATTCGAGCAGGAGATTCATAAGATTGCCGAAGTCATGCATGCCAAGGGTGGATTGCTCTACATGGACGGCGCCAACATGAATGCCCTAGTCGGCAAGGTTCGTCCCGGAGATTTCGGCGTCGATGTCATGCATCTGAATCTGCACAAGACTTTTTCCACGCCCCACGGCGGAGGCGGCCCAGGCTCCGGCCCAGTGGCGGTCAAAAAGATCCTGGCGCCGTTCCTTCCCAAGCCAGTCGTGATTACCAAACCTGACGGCACGCTAGCCTTCGAATACAATCGCCCGCAATCGGTGGGACGGGTCCGCGCCTTCTACGGCAACTTCGGCATGTTCGTCCGCGCGCTGGCTTACACTCTTGCCAACGGCCCCGACGGTTTGCGTCAGACTACCGAAGATGCGGTGCTCAATGCCAACTACATCCGCAAAGGCCTGGAAGGGATTTACGATCTGCCGTATTCCACGCCCACCATGCACGAGGTGGTCTTCAGCGACAAACTACAGGCAAAAAAAGGCGTGAAGACCATGGATATTGCAAAACGTCTGATCGATTACGGCTTCCATCCCTACACGACGGCGTTTCCGCTGATCGTCCCCGGAGCGCTGATGATCGAGCCCACCGAAAGTGAGTCGAAAGAAGAGATGGATTTATTTATCGAGGCAATGCGCTCGATCGCGGCAGAAGTAGAAGAAGATCCGCAACTGGTGTTGGACGCTCCGCACACGACGCGCGTCTCACGCCTGGACGAAGTCGCCGCCGCCCGCAAGCCAGTCCTGCGCTGGAAACCCGCCAGCTAATCGCCTTGACCTGCCCCCTGTACCGATTTGCCGAGTCTTAATTCGCCCACGTAGGGACAGGCGACTTCGCCTGCCCCGGCGAGCGAAGCTCGACTATTTCTTCTCCGCGAACTCCACCGACGCCCGCGTCTTTTCCCAGTCCAGGTTCATCGTGCAATTCCCACCTGTCTGATCATAGGAAATGGTGAAATTCTCCATCGGCGATGGCAGTTGCGCAACTCTCATATCCACACGAGCCAGGTCATCCCCTTCGCCAGGATATGGAGTGCCCCACTCGCCCGTCTTCTTGCTGATCACCAGCACCCACTTGTCCTGATCAGGCACCGTAAAGATGGTGTAGCTGCCAGCCGGCACATCTTTGCCTCCGACAGTCAGGTTGGTATCGGTCACGAATGTGGTCGCCTCATTCGCTCCAGTACGCCATACCTGACCATAAGGCACAACGCCGCCAAAAACCTTGCGCGGCTGGTGAGTCTTGGGATCATGGGTGCGTGGGCTGGAATAATCCGTCTTAATAGTCTTACCGTCAGGAAATTGGCATTGCGCGTGCGCTGGTGGGCTAGGCCGCTTGCTCTTGTCATCTTGGGCGAGGCCGATCGTAGTAAGCGTGAGAATGATCGTATTCACAATGATCAGTGTGAAGAGGGTAGTCCGTTTCTGCATGGTTTCTCCTGTGTGAAAATCTAGCAATCAGCACTCAGCATTCAGCCGAGTCCAAACTCAATAGACTATCCGGCAAGTGCGTCGGTTAGCAAATGTGATGGGCGGTTTTTTGGAGGTCGCTACGAACCCCAAAGGCTGAATGCTGATTGCTGAGTGCTCAATGCTAATTTCCAAATGCATTGCGCAATTCTCGCTAACGATACAATTGCCTCATGCCCGTATTCAACGAAAAGCAGGAAGAGCTGCAACATTACGAAACCATGATGGGCGTCCCGAGAGGCCGCCTCGCCGTAACCATGGACATGATCACGGACGCCATGGCCCTGGTTGGCCAGCACGGCGTGTATTGCCAAAGCCAGCGCTGGCCCGGCAAACCGGTGATGGACATCCACACCATCATGAAGAGCCTTACCGATGCTAAAGAGCTGATCCAGAGTGTGATGGAAGAATTGAAAGGCAAAGCCTAGCTGAGGTTTTCTTCCTCTGTGCGCCCCTGTGTCCTCTGTGGTTCAAGCTTCTACGCCAGCGTATATTTTCCCCGCTCAATGACTTTCTGCGCGATCTGCTGACGTAACTCAATCACATTGAAGGGTTCATGCTTGACCAGACGACGCAAAATCGATAATTGCGTCCGCAGCATGTCGCCTTCGGCCACCGCCGCAATAACTTTCTTTGCCGCCGCTTCGATCTTCTCCATGGCCTGTGACAGATAAACTCGCGTCATCGCGATTGGTAGGGAAGCAGCCTTCTCTCCATTGCGCTCAGCAATTTTCTGCGCCCGCAACACGGCGGATTCCATGGCGTAAGTTTCGATCACCATATCCGCGATCGCGCCCATGACCTCCTGCTGATCCTGAATCGCCTGCATATATTTCTGTGTCGCCGCCCCAGCCGCAAACAGTCCAAGTTTCTTGGATTGCGCAACCAGTTTGCGTTCATCAGCCAGGGGCCCTTCGAGTTCTTCACTCAGAGTCGGTCCTGCCAGAACTTCATCCATCAATTTCTTGATAGCCGGCATCAACGGCAATTGTCCCGACATCGCACGTTTCAGCAGGAAGCCAGTAATAATGAGCCGGTTGATTTCGTTTGTACCCTCAAAGATGCGATTAATCCGGGCATCCCGGTAAGCGCGCTCCGCAGGATATTCCTCGACAAAGCCATATCCACCGTAGATCTGCACGGTCTCGTCGACGACGTAGTCAATCATCTCCGAGCCCCACACTTTAATGATGGAGCATTCGACCGCATACTCCTCAATCGCCTTGCGCATTTCCTGCATGGCATTCGCGCCCGACTTGTCCACTTCGCCCAGCGCCACATCCATCATGCCAACCGTGCGATACACCATTGCCTCTCCGGTGTAGATGCCCACGGCCATGTTCGCCAGTTTTTCCCGAACCAGGCCGAAGTCGGCAATCACTTTGTTAAACGCCTTCCGCTGCTTGGCATATCCAATGGCGTTTTCCAGCGAGACTCGCGCACCGCCGACACACATCGCGCCCAGCTTGAAGCGCCCGACGTTTAGAATGTTGAACGCGATCACGTGTCCCTTACCAATTTCGCCGAGCAGGTTTTCGACCGGCACTTTGCAATCATTAAGAATGATTGGACACGTTGAAGACCCGCGAATTCCCAGCTTGTGTTCTTCCGCTCCCACGGAAAAGCCGGGAAATGTTTTCTCCACCAGGAAAGCCGAGAACTTTTCACCATCCACTTTGGCGAACACCGTAAACAAGTCGGCAAATCCGGCATTGGTGATCCACATTTTTTCGCCGTTCAGGATGTAATGCTTGCCGTCCGGCGAAAGATGAGCGCGCGCCCGGCAATTCAGCGCATCGGATCCGGAAGAAGCCTCGGACAAAGCGTAGGCCCCAACAGTTTCTCCCGCAGCCAACCGCGGCAGATATTTTTTCTTCTGCTCCTCAGTCCCGAAATACACGATAGGCAACGTGCCGATTCCTGTATGTCCACCCCAAGTGGTAGCGAACCCCGCATACTTCGCGATGTGGTCGGCGATCACAGCAGCGGTGACTTTGTCCATCTCAAGCCCGCCGTAAGCTTCCGGAATCTCCGCCGAACTCAACCCCAACTCACCCGCCTTCTTCAACAGATCGCGAGTGATAGAAAAGTCTTTGTGCTCCATCTTTTCAATATTGGGGACGATCTCATTGATGGCAAACTCTTCCGCCGTCTGCCCAATGAGTTGGTGCTGCTCGGTGAAGTCTTCTGGAGTGAAGACTTCATCGCCCTTCCGCTCTTCAAGAAGAAAACTACCGCCGGAGATCTTGCTAGTAGGAATTGCAGTCGTCGCCATTTCAAACCCCTTTTTAACCACGGAGGCCACAGAGGAACACAGAGGAATTATTTCATTTCGCCCAATTTTTGCCATTTACCATTCGTTGGATGCCATTACGAAGGTGTGTGACACGGACGTTGATGAGAAGACCTACGTTCTTTGCCGCTCAACTTCGAGTACGACAAAAGGTGCGCCTGGTGAATGGATGAAAGCCCTCAGTACACTTCAATTCGACGATGACCGACTCCTCAACCATCAAATCGAGACGGTAACCGCGGTCGATGGTAGCTCCATCGTAAACGACCGGCAACACAACTTGATTCCGAACCTCCAACCCTTGCTTTCGCAACTAATGGACCAAACAGGCCTCATAAGCACTCTCCAGCAGCCCTGGACCTAGAAGGGAATGAACTTTCATGGCAGCGGTGATGATAACGCCGGCAAGGAGATTGACGCGCGGGGTAGGAGCTAATAATCTCGGACTAGCCATCGCGATTCGCGGATTTGTTTCCGCTGATTGCACCCCAGCACAAAAAACAAAATTCCTCTGTGATCCTCCGTGTCCTCTGTGGTTAAAGATTTTAGAGATTTTCGAAGATACCCGCCGCCCCCATCCCCCCGCCCACACACATAGTCACCATCCCATAGCGTGCCTTACGCCGCTTCAATTCGCGAATGACGGTCGCCGCCAGCTTCGCCCCAGTACATCCCAGTGGATGACCCAAAGCAATTGCCCCGCCATTGGGATTCACGCGCTCCGGCTCAAGTCCCGCCTCTTTGATCACCGCCAGCGACTGCGCTGCGAAAGCTTCGTTGAGTTCAATGACATCAATATCCGACAGCTTGAGTCCCGCCATCTTCAACGCCTTGGGAATGGCAAACACCGGCCCCAGCCCCATTTCTTCCGGCTTATATCCCGCAGTACTAAATGAAACGTAGCGGACCAGCGGCGTAATTCCGAGCTGCTTTGCGCGCTCGGCGGACATCACTACCGCAGCCGCCGCGCCATCCGACATTTGCGACGAGTTCCCCGCCGTCACCGTCCCTTTCGCATGGAACGCCGGCTTGAGAGCAAGCAAGGCTTCGAGCGAAGTATCGCCGCGCGGTCCTTCGTCCACTTTGAAAGTAATTTCTTGTCGCTTAGGCTTCGACCCATTCGGCGTAGTGAAGCTCACAGGCACCGGAACAGTCTCGTCGCTGAACTTCCCGGCCTGAATCGCGGCTAGCGCCCTCTGATGACTACGCAATGAAAACTCATCAGCAGCCTCACGCGTAATACCAAAACCCTGTGCCAGTCTTTCCGCCGTCAAACCCATTGATAGATACGCGTCAGGGTAGTGCTCCACCAGCCAGGGGTTAGGTGAAATTTTGTGCCCACCCATGGGAATCATGGACATCGATTCGGTTCCCCCAGCAACGATCACTTCCGCCCCGCCGCTCATGATGCGCTCGGCCGCCATCGCAATCGCCTGCAGACCAGACGAACAGAAGCGATTGATAGTGAGCGCCGAAATCTCAACCGGCAGGCCCGCGCGTAAAGACGCAATGCGCGCCACGTTCATCCCCTGTTCCGCCTCCGGCATGGCGCAGCCCAGGATCACATCTTCGATCTCCTTGACATCAACCTGCGGCACACGCTCCAGGGCGCCTTTGATCGCGACTGCAGCCAATTCGTCAGGACGAGTAGCGCGAAGAGTACCCTTGAAAGCCCGTCCAACAGGTGTGCGAACAGAAGAAACAACAACAGCTTCACGCATAAGAAACTCCAGCAGCTAACGTTGGACCTTCCTGTACCTCGCGCGTTCGTGGTTATTTGATGTTCGTTACCTCGTACCCGCTTCACACCGCCTTATTAGGCGCACACTCAGGCCGTTGAAAGCCAGACTGAAACCTGAAAGGTATCCTAATAGGAGCGGCACAGGTGCAAAAAGCAAACCGGGCCGTTTCCGGCCCGGGCGCATCAACCTGTCCAGCTATCGAATTAATTATCGGCACCTGGCACACTGAAGTTAACATTATTTGAGGAGCCCGTCTGCCCAAAGGCCCCTCCTCAGCCTCCTTACCAAACCAGGGATGCTGTGGATCCGACGGGATTCGAACCCGTACCTTCCAGCTGGACAGGCTGATGTGCTCCCGTTACACCACGGACCCCTGCCGAGCTTATTGGTTCGAATTACGCTCAACAAGTCCGCTCATAACAATCAATAAAGGCGTGCGTTCCCAGTTTGGAAATCGGAAGCACTGAGGTCGTTGCGGCCATACTCAAGCCGTGCGAAAACTGCGGACTTTTGCCACGCCAGAGACGGCCCCGGAACGACAATCCGAAAGAGTACCTTTATAAGTTCTTAAAATCGGCAATGGTCAATCGAAAATCGTCAATTCCTCAACGTCTTCCCCGTCTTCAACGTGAACTGAATCCGTTCCTGTGTCTTCCTCTCCCCACACAACGATTTGAACCCTTCCCGCTCCAAATCCAGGATGTACTGCTCACTCACAGGCGTGCCCGAGGTCACATTCCCTCCGCACAGCACTTCGGCGATCTTCGTTGCCAGCTTCACTTCGTATTCCGTGATGTAGTCGCCCTGCCGCATTAAATGCGCCCCCATCTTGAGCGCAGCCAAAATGTTTTCCCCGGGCGCGGGAATGTCGGTTCGCGGCACCGGCGGCTCATAACCTCCACGCAGCATTTCCACTGCGCGTGCCTTAGCGTCCGACAGCACGCGTTCGCGGTTCATGGTGATGCTATCGGCTTCTCGCAGAAAGCCGAGCCCGCGAGCTTCATGCCCTGACGTTGCCACCTTGGCGGTAGCGATGGTCTCAAAAACTTTCTTCATAGCTTCCATCATCTCTACAGATTCGCCTCTGCCGCCAGGCCGGATCGACTCCGCGCTCTCCACTGCGCGCAGCAGCATCTCCTTGCATCCACCAGCGCCCGGCAATAGTCCCACGCCGACTTCCACCAATCCCATGTAGAGTTCCGCGTGAGGCTGTAGCCCCGCGGCATGCAGCGAGATTTCCGTGCCTCCGCCCAGAGTAAGTCCGAATGGCGCGGCCACTACCGGCTTGGGCGAGAATTTAATGGCCTGCGTCATGCCCTGAAATTGGCGAATCGCCAAGTCCACATCATCCCACTCCTCGTCCTGGATGGACATGAGCAGCAACATCAGATTGGCGCCGACGGAAAAGTTTCCCGCATCATTGGTAATAACGAATGCGTCGAAGTCGTCGCCCGGGCCTCCCGATTTTAAAGTTTGCGAAATGAGCTGCACGATGTCGCTGCCGATGGTATTCATCTTCGAATGGAACTCGATGCAGCCGATTCCATCTCCCAAATTCACTAAAGAAGCGCCCGAATTCTTTTTGACCACTCCCTTGGATTTCTTCGCCACCTCGACCGACCACACCCCTGCGGGAACTTCGACCGGCTTGTACTCCTTTGCGCTCAGATCGAAATAGTCCCGACCTGATGCCGCCTTGGGATCGTCCCCATACCAGCATTTCTTCCCCGCCGCGAGCAGTTTCTCAGGGTTAGCAGCCACAGGCCGGTTCTCTTTCTTCATACGCGCGACGGTAGCCTCAACCCCGACCGCGTCCCACAATTCGAACGGACCCAGTTCCCAATTGAAGCCCAGTCGCATGGCACGATCGATTTCCACGACGCGATCCGAGATCTCCGGAATGCGATTGGCGCAATAAGTCCACAGATCCGAAAGAGCCAGCCACAGGAACTGTCCAGCCTTATCGCCCTTTTGCGGTGCGCCTCCATCGAATCCGAGCAACATGCGCACCCGTGCCCCAATTTCTTCGACGTTCTTCGCCATATCGAGCGCAGAAAATTTAGGTTTCTGGCGCGGGTGGTATTCCAACGTTTTCCAGTCAAGGGCGAGCCGTTCCTCTTCTTTCCCTGCCGCACCTTTTTTGTAGAAACCACCTTTGCTTTTATCCCCCAACCATTTGCGCTCCAGCATCTGCCTGAAAAAATCAGGAAGCTGGAGATCACTGCGCTCATCACGCACGTTCTCCGTCATGTTGGAGACGACGTGCCCCAAAATATCCAGCCCAACCAGATCAATGGTGCGGAAAGTCGCCGACTTCGGCCAGCCGAGCGCTTGTCCCGTAAGTGCGTCCACGTCCTCAATGCTCAGATCCATCTCCTGCATAAGCCGCATGACGTTCAATACGGAAAACGTCCCGATGCGGTTAGCAATGAAGTTAGGAGTGTCCTTGGCGAAGACAATGCCTTTGCCGAGTTGGACATCGGCGAAGTGGACAACCGCATCCAGCGCGGCCCGGTCGGTTTCGGGGGTAGGAATAATTTCCAGCAGTCGCATGTAGCGCGGAGGATTGAAAAAATGCGTGCCAAACCACGACCGCCGGAAATCGTCAGAGAATCCTTCGGCAATCTTCTGCACCGGCAACCCACTGGTGTTGGTGGTGATGATCGTGCCCGGCCGTCGCACGGCTTCCACCTTCTCGAGCAGGCCGCGCTTGATCTCCAGATTCTCCACCACTGCTTCGATGATCCAGTCCACCTCCGCCAGCCGTTTCAGATCATCTTCAAAATTTCCGACCGTAACCAATCGCGCCAGGGAAGGCTCAAAAAAAACCGCAGGTTTGGATTTTTTTGCCGCTTCAAGACCGGCCGCCGCGATCTTATTGCGCGCCGCCCCGTCCGCATCAGGAACAATATCCAGCAGATAGCTAGGAACTCCGGCATTGGCGAAATGCGCGGCGATGCGAGCACCCATTGTCCCAGCGCCCAATACAGCAACTCTATGAATACGCTTCATGAAGGAAAAGTTCGCTTACGATTTTCAACTCTGCGGTAGCGCCGGCGTCCCCCCGGCAACGTGGAAAGCATCTCGACCCCGCAGTCCAAGATAGCAGCGCTGACCCCAGAATTCACCAATCTCATTATGCGGGAAGCACCCCCACTTCACGAGATGAGCTTCGCAAGCAGGAACGCCGCGGACGCTGCCAGCCCGCCGATCACCACCGTCTGTGACGCACTACGAAGCGGATGAGTTCCAGTGAAGCGTCCTTTGATGTATCCAAAGATGCCGAGCGCAACTAGCGTCACGATCGCGGAGAATATCAATCCACGGGCTGCATTTCCCGAGAATACAACGTAAGGCAGCAACGGAATAAATCCTCCCGCAACGTAGGATCCCGCAATGGTCGCCGCACTGGTGACGGCGCGTCGCGGATCCGGCGCTTCTAGCCCCAACTCGTATCGCATCATGAAATCCACCCATGCCTCCGGCCGATGGCTGAGCGCCTCAATCACCGGCTTGCTTTCTTCGGATGTGAGTCCATAGGCCTCGAACACCCGATGCACTTCCGCCTTTTCCTCTTCCGGCATTTCCTTGACCTCACGCTGCTCCCGGATACGTTCCTGCTCGTAATGTTCCGCGTCTCCACGCGCTGCCAGATATCCACCAAGTCCCATGGCAATCGAGCCCGCGGCAATTTCCGCCAGTCCTCCAACGACGATCAACTTGGTGTCTTGTACCGCGCCGGAAAGTCCCGCTGCCAGGGCAAAAGGCACAGTCAGTCCGTCGGCCATGCCAATCACCACATCGCGCACAAAGAGTCCGGCGGTGAAATGTTTTTCGATATGTGGAGCACGCATTTGCCTCAAACCTCCGGATGATTTTGCACATATTCCTGAGCCTGGCGGATCACATCACGTTCCCCTCGATACGCCAGCTTCAGGCCAGCATCTTCCAGCGGAATCCATAAAGCACGTTTGACTTCAATGCGCATCGCGGAATCAATGTCGTCGATATTGCCCGACTGATATTTCAGCAAATAAAAGCTGACGATCTTAAAAACCCGCTGCTTGTCTCCCCACGAGCGCACATAAACATACTTGATATCGGTCAGCTTGGTAATCGGAGTGGCGATCAGCCCGGTCTCCTCTCTCACCTCCCGAATGGCCGTCTGGTCGGGCTTTTCGCCCGGATCCACCAACCCCTTGGGAAGGGCGAGTAACACTTTTTGTGATCGTTTTTTTGCAGTCTCGCCCGCCGCCGGCGGCTCCTTTTGGGGCTCAATCGCAGCCATTTCCCAGCCCTCCGGGCCACGTCGCACCACCACCCCACCCGCCGAGATCTCGCGAACCATGCGCCCCAACTTATCAGGATCAGTGCACTTAGTCATGTCGGGTCAAGATCGCTTCGAGTAACCTCTCGGAAGTAACCTGAAAAGACAGACGAGCTGTGGAAACATCTAGACTGGCGTTGGCATCTTACTTGCTGAATAGGTTTTGGGGGACCGGATAAAGCCGGTAATACGGGGGTCCCGTGAAGAGTCTGGGCAAGATTATTCGGTCGGTACAGGCCTTCGGGCGCGAAGTTACAGGCATTTCCACTCCGCAGCACGCCCAAAATTCCCCTTCCATCGGACTCGCCCTTGGCGGTGGCTTCGCCCGCGGCATCGCCCACGTCGGCGTTTTGAAAGTCCTGGAAGAAGAAAATATCCCAATACAATTTATTGCTGGCACCAGCGTAGGCGCGCTCATTGGCGCAGCCTATTGCAGCGGAGTTTCCGCCGCGGAACTGGGGGAGATTGCCACTCGGGTCCGCTTCAAACATTTTGCGCGCTGGACTCTCTCCCGCTACGGATTCGCCAGCAACCAGCGCATGATCGGCTTCCTCAACAGCATCTTGAAGGTGAAGACGTTCGAAGAATTGCGCATTCCCCTCGCCGTGACGGCAACCGATTTCTCCACCGGCGAAGGCGTCGTCTTCCAATCCGGACCCTTGGTCGAACCCGTGCGGGCCAGTTGCGCCTACCCCGGAATGTTTCTCCCCGTAAGATTTAAAGGACGTCTGCTAGTAGACGGCATGCTCGCCCACGCAGTTCCGACCGTACCTCTGCGAATGATGGGGGCGGAGCGGGTTCTAGCAGTTCACCTGAAAGGGCACTGGACCAACGGCGAGGGACCGCGCCATCTGTTCGATGTCATAGGTCAATGCTTTGCCATCGCCCAGCAAATGAATTGCGACGTATGGAAGAAGGCCGCCGATCTGGTTTTAGAGCCGGACGTCAATGGCTACAAATACGACGCCTTCGAATACAGCGCTGCCTTAGTCCGCGCCGGCGAACTAGCCACGCGAGCCGCGCTTCCCGAAATCCGCAAATGGCTGGAGCCCCTGCCGGTCCATACAAAAGTGCGCAAACCCCGTATCCCCCAACCCGCCACCATGCCCGCCGATTGAACAGTGAATTTGCTCTGTCCGTACTCGTCGGGGGTATTTCCTGGCGCGCCCCGAAGGGGCAAAAACAATTTAGCCCAGCGCTTCAGCGCTGGGACGCATGAACATCCTCGACCTTCATCCGGACGGTTTAGAAATGCATTCTTGTCTTGTCGACGCGATTCATCTCGCGCCAGTCCCAACAACCCAGCGCTGAACTAAATTGTTTTTGCCCCCTCCGGGGCGCAGGCACAACCGGCACTGGTTGGGATATTCGATTCTTCCATCACAGCATAAAACGCACCTGGACATGCACCTCCGATAGTTTGCGAGCCACATTCGACCGCCTACCATAAACCTCACATATTCCTTCGCAAAGGGCGTGACATGAGTCTCAAACAATCTTTCGCAATCATGCTGTGGATGATTGCCACAGCATCGGCCCAGACCTACACCAATATCCCCGTAGGCACACAGTTGCAGGTACGCATCATCGAGAAGCTGAGCAGCGAACAGGCCAGCGTCGGCGATCAGTTTCACGGCACCTTCGCCGCTCCTGTAGTCGTCAATGGAAGGACGCTGTTCTCCAAAGGCACGGACGTTACCGGCGAAGTGACAAACGTGGAGCGCTCCGGCAGACTCAGCCGTCCCGGAGAACTGCACTTGAGCTTGCGAACCGTCCGTTCCGGTGGACGCACTTATGCGATCGCGGCTGACCCCTTTGTGATCAAAGGCGAGTCCCACACCAAGAGCAACGTGACCAAGATTGGCGGCGGCGCCGGTTTGGGCGCCCTGATCGGCGCCATCGCCGGCGGAGGCAAAGGTGCCGCGATTGGTGCCGGCGTCGGCGCGGCTGCGGGTACAGGAGTAGCGGCAGGCACGGGCAAGAAACCTGCCGAAGTGGAATCAGAGGCGGTGCTGACCTGGGTGGCGGCCAATCCGCCATCCGGGTCGGTTATGCAAGGGCAGGAACGCCGCCAAGCCAGTCGCTATGACGAAGATGATGACGACCGTCCCTCGCGGAGTGGTAATCGTACACGTTCCAACAATCAGGACGAAGACAATGACGATCAGGGCCCGCGCGAGTTCTCCTCCCGCGAGCGCCAGATTATCAGCGATTGCTATGTAGCCGACCGCTCCAACCTACCCCCGGGATTGGCCAAGAAGGACCGTCTGCCCCCCGGTTTGGAACGTCAACTTAGGCGGAATGGAACCTTACCCCCGGGCCTGCAAAAACGCGTGCAGCCGCTCCCCGGCGTGTGCACGGCTCGCTTGCCCAGGCTGCCACGCGACTGGGCTAGAGTAGTACTGAGTGGTCGAATCATTCTGCTGGATCCGTCCAATCGCATTGTAGATTTCTTCTGGATGGACGCTGACGAGTAGCCATGCCGCGCGTGATGTCTGCGGGCGCAGATCACATGCAGCCTACCCGCTACTTCATCACGCCGCGTTGCGCGATCCCAATGTTATCCCGTGTCGTATTCTTGACCAGATACATCATCTCGTCCGCCTGACGAATGACGTCGTGCGGTGTTTTGGCATCGTGCGGATAGGTAGCTACGCCAATAGAAGCGCGCACGTTCAAATTCAATCCTTCTTCCTTGCAGAACATGCTGGTCCGCAGATTGTCACGCAGACGTTTGGCGACCACCAGGGCGGCGTCTTTTCCGGTCTGCGGCAACAGAATCACGAATTCATCTCCACCATAGCGGAAGGCGTAGTCAATCAGGCGCAGCTGGGCCTTGATGAGATACCCAATTTCAGCCAACAACTTGCTTCCAACCAGATGCCCGTGGGTATCGTTGACTTGCTTGAAGTGGTCCAGATCAATAAACAGCACGGTAAATTCATATCCAAAGCGCGCAGAGCGGTAAACTTCGGTCTCCAGCGTCTTGTAGAGGTGCCGTGCGTTGTAAAGCCCAGTGCAATCATCGGTGATCGTCAGTTCCTGAATCTTCTCCACTGAGCGGGCATTCTCAATAGCGATAGCGGCGTAGTCGCACAGCGATTGCAGGAAAAATATTTCCGGATCGCTAAAATGCTCCATGTCCACGTTCACCAGTTGAATCACTCCCAGCACCCGCAGCTTGGAACGCACCGGAAAGCAGATGATGGAGCGTGTTTCCCACTGCGTCATGTCGTCGATCCGTTTGGCGAAACGCGGGTCGGCCATCACATCTGGAACAATTAGCCTTTCCCCGTGCTTGGCCACCCACCCGGCGATGCCTTCTCCGACTTTCAAACGCACGTTTTTTAGGGCTTCCGATGCCGCCCCTACTGCGATGGCAAAGTACAGCTCGTTGGGCCCTTCATCCACCATGAGCAGAGACCATGTGTCCGGACGGAAGTACTCCGCCATCTTTTCCATGATGGTTTGCAGGATCGAATCCAGGTCCAATGACGAGGTCAGGGCCTTTGCCACATCATGAAAGATGTTTAGTTCCTGTAGCTTGCGGTCCGCGCTGGTGACCTTGGTCATGGAACTGCAGCCTCGATGTACGAGAGGAAGTGCTCGAATTATATGCGGCACCCCAGAGCACCAGCAATCAACCTTAGTAACCGGAACCTGTGAAGCCAAGTCCTGCCCGATTCAAGCCGGAATTGATACCTTCCGATATCGAACTGGAGACCTAAGAATACTCACCTGAGAATCAAGATCGGAAGTGAATGATGGACTTGGAATTGACTGTTAGGTTCTTTCCTCCGTGTACCTCTGTGTCCTCTGTGGTTAACGTTTTCTTTCAGGTCAAAGAATTTCATGCTCATCACAGACAAAGTTAACTTATATTTGCTATCAGTAAAGCCTCAAGACAACCGTCAGGGGAGCGGTCGAGTGGAATCATTCGGCGCGCGATTAAAGCGGGAGCGGGAGCAGCGCGGAGTCACGCTCGACGACATCGCGCTCTCCACCAAGATCGGGAAGCGCTTCCTTACCGCTTTAGAAGAAGAACACTTCGAGCAGCTTCCCGGCGGCATCTTCAGTAAAGGTTTCGTGCGTGCCTACGCCCGCCACCTGGGCATCGACGAAGAACAAGCCATCGCCGACTACCTGAGCGCGACCGCACCGAGTTCGCCCAGCGAGCTGCCTCAGAGCGATTTGCCGATCGAAATGGCGGAGCAACTGGAAGACCGTGAACCGGTTCGCGCAGTTCGAGTGCCCTGGGCCTTATTCGCTGCCTTCTTACTTATAGCTGCGCTCGGCTTTGCCCTCTGGGGTTTTCATTCACGGGAGACGCGGAAGCAGGATCACGCGGTGGCCCACATTCAACCTGCCGCTGACCCTCGTGTAGCGCCCACGCACACCAACCGGCAAAGCCAAGCGGCCGATGCCACCCATGGATCATTCACCGTTGCGATTAAAGCTAGAGAAGACTCCTGGATATCGATCACAGCGGATGGCAAACAACTGTCGGAACAGATGCTGGTAGCGCCTGCGGAAAGATCCATCGAAGCACGAGACGAAATCGTAATCAAAGCAGGGAGTATCGGCGCTTTGGACTTTTCGTTTAATGGCAAGCAGCTTCCGGCCCAGGGCGACTACGAAGAAGTGAAAACTTTGACCTTCGACGCCAACGGCCTTCATCCACCCACGCCCAAGCCCTCGTCCCCAACCGCACAGTCCCTGCCCCCCGGAGCCTAGCCATTGTCATCCAATGCCGCAGGGAGTCGGCAAGGAATCCATATTGCTGGTAAGAGGTTTTGGGGGAAGGATTTACCGCGACACATCCCCTCTTTTAGCCGAGAAATATTGCTGAGAGCTGAGTGCAAGAATGCTGAATGCTCCCGTGTTTCCCCCCAAGCCAAAACTGATTGCGCTCTGTCATTTCTTCTGGTAGCTTTTTAGAAGCGTAAAATACTGATTTTGCGAAGTTTGGATTTTACTCCCGCCAGATCCAACTTAAATCGTTGATCACCGAAGGAGAAGCAGCTTTGTCAAGAAACCGTTATCTTTTTACGTCTGAATCTGTGACCGAAGGCCACCCCGATAAGATCGCTGACCAGATTTCCGACGCTATCCTCGACGCCTGCCTGACCGAAGACCCCGGCAGCCGCGTCGCCTGTGAAACTCTATTAACCACCGGTCTCGCCTTCATCGCCGGCGAAATCACCACCAAAGCCTACGTAGATTTCCCCGCCATCGTCCGCGGCACCGTAATGTCGGTAGGCTACACCGACGCCACCTACGGCTTCGACCACGAAACCTGCGCTGTAATCTCCTCCATCCACGAACAATCCCCCGACATCGCGATGGGCGTAGACCCCGGTGGCGCCGGCGACCAGGGAATGATGTTTGGATATGCTACTAACGAGAATCCGGAACTCATGCCTACGCCGATTTTGCTGGCACATCGATTGACGCAGCGGCTGGCAGAAGCGCGCAAGGGCGGGCAACTCGATTTCCTGCGGCCGGATGGCAAGTCACAAGTTACCGTCGAATACGATCACAACCACAAGCCGGTACGGGTAGATGCGGTCGTGGTCTCGACGCAGCATTCTGAGAAAGTGGACAACAAGAAGCTGCGGGCGGAAGTTCTGCAACATGTCATTCAGCAAGTTATCCCCGCGCACATGGTCGACGCCGACACCAAGTACCACATCAATCCCACGGGACGATTCGTTGTCGGCGGTCCCATGGGCGATACCGGGCTAACGGGACGAAAGATCATCGTGGATACCTACGGCGGTATGGGCCGTCACGGCGGCGGATGTTTCAGCGGCAAAGATCCGACCAAAGTTGATCGTTCAGCGGCCTACATGGCGCGATATGTTGCCAAGAACATGGTGGCTGCGGGCCTGGCGGATCGTTGCGAAGTCCAACTCGCTTACGCCATCGGCGTAGCTGAGCCGGTCAGCGTCCTGGTCGAAGCCTTCGGTACTGCCAAAGTCGATCCGGGACAGCTCTCAGAGTTGGTGCGCTCGCATTTCCAGCTGAAACCCAAGGGCATCATTGAATCGCTGAAGTTGCGGCGCCCCATCTACAAAAAAACGGCTGCGTATGGACATTTCGGCCGCACCGATCCGGACTTCACATGGGAGGCCACGGACAAGGCGGAAGGGCTGGCCAGGGATGCCGGATTGCGCGAACCGGTAGGACAGGCGGTCCGCAAATAGGTTTGCTGGGTGTGGGCGGGCTTTTTAGGCATGACCCGCCCCACTTGGCATGACGTGCGGTCATGAACCGTGTCGCTAATCGGCCCGGGTATAAAATTCTGGCAACGCGTCCAACAAGCAGCATCCTTCCCCGGAATTCTTTCGTGTATTCTGATTTGTAGAAAGTTCATTCCATTTAAATCTTATTGCGCCACTGGAGAAGTATGTCGACCACACCAACTCAAGTCCCTTGCGATATCAAGAGTCTCGAACTTGCTGACATGGGGAAGAAACGTATTGACTGGGCCAATCAGTCGATGAAAGTTCTCCAGATCATCCGCAAGGAATTCATCAAGAATCAGCCCTTGCAGGGAGTACGCATTTCGGCCTGCCTGCACGTCACTGCGGAAACCGCCAACCTGGCCATCGCGCTTCGGGATGGCGGAGCCGATGTGGTGCTTTGCGCCTCCAACCCGCTTTCCACGCAAGACGACGTAGCTGCCAGCCTGGTGCGCGAATACAACATTCCGGTATTCGCCATCAAGGGCGAGGACAGCGAGAGCTACTACAGTCACATCATGGCGGCCATCGATCACAAGCCGCATATCACGATGGACGACGGCGCCGACCTGGTCACGGTCCTGCACACCAAGCGGGAAGACGCGCTCGAGGGAGTGATCGGCGGAACCGAAGAGACCACCACCGGGGTGATTCGCCTGCGCGCCATGGCCAAGGAAGGCATGCTGCGTTTCCCCATTGTCGCGGTCAACGATGCCGACACCAAACATTTGTTCGACAATCGTTACGGTACCGGACAATCCACCCTCGACGGCATCATTCGCGCCACTAATTTTTTGCTGGCAGGATCGAAATTCGTAGTCGCCGGCTACGGCTGGTGCGGCCGCGGACTCGCAAGCCGTGCCCGCGGCGCCGGCGCGGAAGTAATCATCACGGAAGTCGATCCCACCAAAGCGCTGGAAGCGGTAATGGACGGCTTCCGCGTAATGTCCATGAACGAAGCGGCGAAGATTGGCGATGTCTTCTGCACCGTCACCGGAAACAAGAACGTGCTCGCTAAGGAGCACTACGATGTAATGAAGAACGGCGCGATCATCTCCAACTCCGGACACTTCAACGTCGAAATAGATATTCCCGCGCTCGAAAAGATGTCTTCTTCCAAGCGCACAACCCGCAACTTCGTCGAAGAGTACTCGTTGAAAGATGGCCGCAAAATCAATCTGCTGGGCGAAGGCCGCCTTATCAATCTGGCATCCGCCGAAGGACATCCCCCGTCAGTGATGGACATGAGCTTTGCCGACCAGGCGCTCTCGGTCGAGTACATGGTGAAGAATTACAAGACGCTGGAGAAAAAAGTCTATCGGGTGCCTGAAGATCTGGATAAGCGTGTGGCGAAGCTGAAGCTGGAGTCGATGGGAATCAAGATTGATAAATTGACCCCGGAGCAGGAAGAGTATTTGGCGGGATGGAATGAGGGAACGTAAGCAGCATTCAGCAGTCAGCGAGGGAAGAGCGGCACTTAGCATTTAGCACTTGGCATTTAGGCAAAGCGGCGTGCGGCAAACTCTGATTTTGGGTGGCGCGGCGTTTTTACGGCTGCGATAAAGCTCTTTCCTCTGTGGGGCTTTAGCCCATGCTCAGAACGCTTTTCCGCCTCCGACACGCGTCGAATGAGACGCTCGCACCATGGAGCTGTTCATTTCTGTATTTCCTTGCTATGTTTGAGAACCTGGCTTGGCGTTTCACGAATTCGTTTCAAAATTTCCTCGGCGCTAGGAAGATCTGGGAGAGTCTCACTGACTCGGCGCCAACGTTCTTGGCGATTCACATCCACGAGAAGAGTCGTGTCCAGTGCAATGTCATCTCCGCTTGCACCGGCTCCAGGATGCAATACACCGTATGAACGGATTACCCTAGCGCCAGGGTCACTCAGGATCGTATATTGCCGGTCTGCGACCTTCTGCCATACTTGTTGTGCATGCGCGGAATCGTCAGCGCTGATGGCTACGATACGTGTGTGGAGTGCATCAAATTCCTTTTTGTGTTGCGCGAACTCGCGCAATTGATGTGTGCAGTAGGGTCACCAATATCCGCGATAGAACACTAGAAGGACGCGTTGCCCACGGAGCGAGGAAAGACGAAAATCCTTCCCATTCTGATCCTTCAGAGTGAAATTTGGCACTTGTTTACCTGCGGCGGAAGCGATTTGCGGCCGCGGCAAAACCTGCGATGCGGCTGAAACTGATAGCAGGAACAGTATGAGGATGCCGTTCGACGCGAATCTCACGCGAGGGCATTCTACAGTAATTCCATCCCAAGATAATAATGGAAATCGCAATAGGACACACCGTTGACTTCGCTATTCCACACACCCTAACATGAGTTTCCGCGGACTTCCATGAGGGCCTGGCCGTGATTGGTTCCTCCATTTCTCATTACCGTCTGACTGAAAAGCTGGGTGCCGGCGGCATGGGGGTGGTATACGGAGCTGAAGATGTCATCCTAAAACGCCAAGTTGCCCTGAAGTTCCTGCCTGAAGAATTTACGACTGACCCGCATGCCCTCGACCGCTTTTCGCGGGAAGCCCGGGCCGCAGCTGCACTTAACCATCCACACATTTGTACTATTCATGATATGGGGGAGCATGAGGGACGTCACTTCATCGTTATGGAGCGGCTCGAAGGCAAGACATTGATGCACTACCTTGCGGGTCGAGCTGTAACTAAGATTCAAATCATCGAGCTTGCGGTCCAGATCGCCGATGCTTTGGATGCGGCACATACGAAAGGCATCATCCATCGTGATATTAAACCTGCAAACATTTTTGTAACCACTCGCGGAGACGTTAAAGTATTGGACTTCGGACTTGCGAAGGTACTCCCCCAAACCGCGAAGCCAGGCGGAGTAGAGGGCGGACACACTTCTTCCGGACCAACGGTCGACAGCAACCTCACTGATTCTGGCATCGCGGTCGGTACGGTTGCGTATATGTCTCCCGAGCAGGTGCGCGGAGATGAACTCGATTCGCGTACCGACTTGTTCTCGTTCGGCGCGGTTCTCTATGAGATGGCTACTCAGCGACAGGCGTTCTCAGGCCAAACTAGTGCGGTAGTCTACGAGGCGATTCTCAACCGCGACCCAGCCGCAGTATCGTTTAGGAATCCCGAGCTTCCTACCAGATTCCAAGAAATCATTGACAAGGCACTGGAGAAAGACCCTGAATTGCGTTACCAGAGCGCCGGAGAACTACGCTCCGATTTGAAACGGTTAAAGCGAGATTTGGAATCGACCGAGTCTCGGCTTCGAACTTTGCCAGCTTCTCGGGCCGGCCCAAGGAACTGGTGGCCCTCCCAGAAAGTGGTCATCGCTGCAGTTTTGATTTCTGGGCTCGCGGTTGTCCTTGCCTTGCGTTGGCGTTCGGCCCCGATTCCACATGAAAGCCGCATGCTGCTTCAACGCAGCATTACCGCGAACCCACCAGAAAACCCGGTGTACGCAGCCTCTATTTCTCCCGACGGTAGATCCTTGGCATACGCAGATTTCACGGGTGTTTTTGTTCGTCTCCTCGAGACAGGTGAAAGCCATCCCCTGGCTCTCCCCGAAGGATTCTGCTTTAGGTGAGCGAGCCTTTCCTGGTTCCGGGACGGAACCAAACTAGCGGCGGTCGGACCAGGAGAATCAGGCGAGACCACCGGCATCTGGGCCATTTCCATTCTTGGTGGTTCCCCGCGTAAGTTGAAGGACGATGCTGGGCGAGCTGCTGTATCGCCGGACGGCACCCGTATCGCTTACATACGTAGTGGATCAGAATCGGAAATATGGATGATGGACGCGAACGGAGGGTCTCCTCGAAAACTGCTGCAGGCGGCACCCGGCGAACGTGTCTTGCAGTTGCAGTGGTCGCCAGACGGGCAACATGTGGCATACACAAAGTCCAATGTGGAAACACAGAAGCCCGACGTGGCTATCGAGATTGCGTCGGCGGAAGGCGGAGTGCCCGCCACGCTTTTTGCCGCGCCTGGATTGCGCAGCTTTTGCTGGCCAGACGACAACCGCATTGTCTACTCGGCAGAAGAGCCGCCCCCAAAAATCGATATGAATCTGTGGGAAATTTCCCTCGACCGATCCAGTTCAAAAGTATCCGGCGAGCCCCGGCGGATCACGAACTGGGCTGGCGTTTCACCGTTAGACCTCAGTGTTAGTGCCGACAGCAAACGATTAGTATTCGTTAACTCGGGATTGCAGCGTGAACTGTATGTGGCAGAGAACCCAAAGAAAGGGAAGCTGGAAACCCCCCGTCGTTTAGCCCTGGAAGGTAGAAACAATCTGCCTTCGGCTTGGACTCGGGATGGGCAAGCCCTCTTTTTCTATTCCGATCGAAACGGGAATTGGGACATCTTCCGACAACGATTACAGCAACGGACAGCGGAGGACTTTGTTGTCGGTCCTGGGGAACAAACTCAGCCCCGCCTCACTCCCGATGGTTCGTCAGTTCTGTACTGGGATTACAAGGACGCGACAGACGGGGCTTCGGTGTCGATGCGCTTAATGCGAGTGCCGATTTCCGGTGGCGCTCCAGAGCAAGTCCTGCAATCGAGTCCAGAGGCCGAAGTTCGATGTGCGAGGGCGCGTTCGCGATGCATCCTGGGTGAGCGGGATCGAATCAAGAATGAACTTGTACTCACCGACATTGATCCGGTTCGAGGCAAAGCAGTCGAATTGCTGAGGCTTAAGGCTGATCCTGCCGCTTCGCCAGAATGGGATCTGTCGCCGGACGGTGCAACTGTCGCAATCGTCGATCTTGATGATGCTAAAGATCGTATTCGTCTTGTACAACTGGATTCCAAGGCGGCACGCTCGATTTCACTTGGACATTCAAAGACGCTCTCGGGCATAAGTTGGTCAGCCGATGGAAAGAGTTGGTTCGTCACAAGCTCATCCGTACGCGGCGCGTCAATACTCAGCGTGCAATCGAACGGCGCGAGTTTAGAATTGTGGGCTACGAGCAATATCGTGGGTACTCCGCTCACTTCACCCGACGATAGGAACCTTGCTTTCACCGTCTCAACCCGTAATAGCAACGCTTGGCTAATTGAGAATTTCTGAGCGGTTTACGTCCACCTTAAATTGGTTCAACAGTTCCCAATGCGTGTGCTGAGTTTCCCGTCCTGGAGAGTGGAGAGATGCCGGAAGATCGTCACTTAGCATTCAGCACTTAGCAATTAGCCAGTGCGGGCGGCTCGCGCCGCCCTCTCTTTTCCACCAGCTTCTCACATGCAGGATTCGCTGTATTGACACGTTTTATGACTCGCATAAAGCTATTCATCCCAATGTTTAGTTCCGGCCCCTTGAAAACTAAATCATGAAGGAGGCGTTCTATGCGTCGCATGATGTTCTGCCTGTTCATCGTGGGAGCCATTACGCTTTTGTCCAGCCCTGCTGCCAACGCCCAGATGCAGATTTACGGAGCGTGGCACTGCGCAACGATGCCTGTACCTGGGCTTCGGTGCGGAATATGACCGACTTCGATACCAAAAATCATTGGCTGATCGATCGCGGCGACGGATCAGGGCTGCCGTCGGTCAATCTCGTCATACTTAGTTTTGTGAATCCGTTGCGACTGCTCAACAAGACCAACGACGCGCAGACTTCTCAAGGGGTACCGATCGGAATGACGCAAGATGTGGTGAATTATTTCAAAGCCAAAAACATTCGCGTCATGCTGTCGATTGGAGGAATTACTTACGTCAGCGATTGGAACACGGCTTTGGACACCAATCCCACGCAGCTTGGGATCAATGCCGCGGAGCTGGCGCATCGATTGGGAGTAGGCATCGAGATTGACTATGAAGAAAGCAGCAATCCCAGGCTGGCGGCGGTGCAGTCGTTTATCAATGCCTATCGTTCCTATGTTTATCCCGTGGATGGAAAGGGAACTCAATACGATGCGACGGGAGCGAATCCGGCGGCGCGGCTGACCATTGATCTGGCGGCGGGAGATCGATGGTTGATTGGTTTGTGTCAAAAAGCTACCAGCACCTGGCTTACGACCACCAGTCCGGTGCTCGATTACGCCAATGCCATGGTTCCCAACAAGCAGCCCAGCACCTCCGGTGCGCAGTCGAACTGGCAGGAGCATATTGATGGCAAGCCGACTTACAATCCGCCGATTCCTCCGCTGGCGCCGGCGAAGTTTACAGGGAGCCTGTACATCGTGACCGGGAACAGGCCGGCGCCGGAATGCACCAATTTCAGCGCGTCTCTGGAGAACAGTACAGGCAGTTATGTTCAGACCGTGGTGCCGAACGGCGCCGGGACGACGTCTGGAATGTTGGGCTACATGTTCTGGGCGGCGGAGTGTCAGGGCACGCGCACGATTTGCACGACCCCTCCGAATACTTGCGAAGGCGGTGTGGGGGTGGGAGCGCGGACCTATAGCATTCCGATCCCGATGCCTCCGTTACGGCAGAACTGATCCACCAGCGAGGGTGCCCCGCCCTTGTCTCTCCGCTTTTTGGAGAGACAGGGTGGGGATTTTCACGGATTTGAAGGGGTACGACTTCCAGTCGTGCCGCTGCAAGCTACCGATAACGCGGCGTCCAGCCGCTGAGCTACGCTGCGCATTTCGGATCCGGCCGTCGCGATTCGTTTGATCCTCACTCTCTCATAAATACAAAAAGCGGCGAAGACGCATGCAATGTGACTGCGCGCACATGCGTCCTCATTTCTATGTGATAAATTTGAACCTTCGGCCATGAAACACATTGCTGATTGGGCCTTGAACGTTGCTGCTCTACGCGGAGCTTCTTACGCGGACGCTCGTCTGGCGGACGATCGCAGCCGGGGGCTGGCCACCAAGAATGGAAAGATTGGCCATGCCGCGGATTCGGAGTCGCTAGGGATCGGCGTGCGGGTCATTGCCGATGGCGCTTGGGGATACGCTGCCTCCGACGATCTGAGCCGCTCGGCTGTGGAAGCGACGGCGGCGCGCGCGGTGGATATCGCTCGCGCATCTTCGCGAGTGAAGCAGAGCGAAGTCCGGTTTGCTCCCGAAAAGGCGGTCAGCGCGGAATGGACCACGCCGATACAAATTGATCCCTTCACTACTTCCGTGGAACAGAATCTTGATCTGCTGCTCAAGATTGACTCCGAGTTGCGCGCGGTGAAAGGCGTCACGCTGGCTGAGACCAACATGAATTTTCGCCGGGAAGAGCAATGGTTTGTCTCTTCCGAGGGCAGCAACATCCATCAGACGAAATATACGACCGGGGTTGGATACGCGGCGCATGCCTTCGCGGGCAGCGACATTCAAAAACGATCTTATCCCAACTCGTTCGGCGGGCAGTGGCAGAACAAAGGCTATGAACTGATTGGCGAACTGAAGTTGGTGGAGAACGCGCGGCGCGTCGGCGAGGAGGCGGTCGCGCTGTTGAAGGCGGATCAATGTCCTGAAGGCGTGTTTGACATCATTCTGGATGGTTCGCAGCTTGGCCTGCAGATTCACGAGTCAGTCGGACATCCCATTGAACTCGATCGCGTCCTGGGTATGGAAGCCAATTTTGCTGGGACGTCATTTCTTACGCTGGACAAGTTGCGCAAGCTGCGTTATGGCAGCGATCTGGTGAACGTGGTTGCCGATGCGCGCCAGGAACATGGCCCGGGCCTGGGAACATTTGCATTCGATGAAGAAGGCGTTCCGGCACAGTGCACCCCGATCATCACTAATGGATTATTCACCGGATATCTGACGTCACGGGAGACCGCGCATACCATCGGCGCCAATCGCTCGGGTGGAACTCTTCGCGCTGAAGGATGGAACCGGCTGCCGATCATCCGCATGACCAACATCAGCATTCTGCCGGGAGAAAAGCCGCTGACGCGCGAGCAACTCATCGCTTCCACTAACAACGGCATTTACATGGAGACGAATCGTTCCTGGTCGATTGATGACAAACGCTACAACTTCCAGTTCGGCTGCGAAGCTGGATGGGAAATCAAGAACGGCAAGCGCATCCGCATGCTGCGCAACCCCTCCTACAGCGGCATTACTACGGAATTCTGGAATGCGATGGATGCCATCTGCTCGCGTGACGAATGGGTGCTTTGGGGGACGCCACATTGCGGCAAAGGGCAGCCCCAGCAGGTGATGGGCACGGGACATGGGGCGGCGCCGGCGAGGTTTAGGAATGTCAAGGTGGGATCAGCTTATAAGGGAAACTAGAGGCAGCATTAGTACTTGGCACTTAGCATTTAGTCCTTGGACGGATGTGCTCGGCTGAGAGGCGTCAGAGATATGGAGATCAGTCGGGAAATGCCAAACCTCGAAACGCTAAGTGCCAAATGCTAAGTGCTGAATTCCCCCGACGTTCATGCTAGATAAAAACAAAGCCGCTGACATCTTCGGGAAAATAAAAAAGTATTCCACTGCGGACGAGGTGGAAGCTCTCATCTACGGCGGACACTCGGCGCTGACCCGATTTGCCAACAATACTATTCATCAGAATGTGGCGGAGGAGAATTATGTTGTCTCAGTGCGGACGGCCTTCGATGGACGCACGGCGCGCGCTACCACCAACAAATTGGACGATGAAAGCTTAAAGCGCGTAGTGCAGGCTTCGGAAAAGTTGGCGAAAGTCCAGCACCCGGATCTGGATCTCTTGCCGATGCCGGAAGCGGGCGGGGGCGCCCGCTGCACACAGACACAACCAGTTCCGAGCAGATACTTTGACGAGACTGCGGCCATCACTCCGGAGCAGCGGGCCGAGGCGGTAAAAAAGATTGTCGGCGTGGCGCAGAAGCATAGGCTGACGACTGCCGGCATCTTTTCGACTTCGGAAGTTGTGGAAGGGATACTCAATTCGCGCGGGCTGGCGGATTGGTATCGGCAAACGTCGTCGGAGGTGTCGGTCACGATGCTGGCCGCGGATTCTTCAGGGTGGCAGAAAGCCAACTCTCCGAACGTGGCTCACCTGGACGCGGTCACGCTAGCCGAAATTGCGGCGCGGAAGGCGTTTGAATCCGCAGCGCCGCGCGAAATCCCAGCGGGAAAGTACACCGTCATTCTGGAGCCGGCGGCGGTGCTGGATATTGTTGGGTTCATGTTTTACGACTTTGGCGGGCTGGCGATCCTCGACCAGCGATCGTTTCTCAACAACCGCGTGGGCACAAAACTATTCGGCGAGAACATCAATATTTGGGATGACGTCGGCCACGCGCTGCAGTCGGGCGCACCATTCGATGGAGAAGGGATTCGCCGTCAGCGAGTGCAACTGGTCGAGGATGGAGTAGTAAAAAGGTTGGTCTACGCCCGTGCCACCGCCGAGAAGATGAAGAAGTCTGAGTACAAGGACAAAGTGGGACAGATCGAGCCAACCGGCCACGGATTCCCCATCCCCAACGAAATGGGCGAAGCTCCGATGAACATCGTGTTTGGCGGGACTCGAGAGCCGAAGACTGTGGACCAGATGATTGGCTCCACCGAGCGCGGTATTCTCGTGACGCGGTTGTGGTATATCCGCGAAGTTGATCCCTATGAAAAGATCCTCACCGGCATGACACGCGATGGAACCTTCTATGTGCAGGACGGCGAAATCCAATACGGAGTGCGCAACTTTCGTTTCAACCAAAGCTTGATCGCGATGCTGTCGAACGTCGAAGAGATGGGAACCCCGGTGCGGGCCAGCGGGGAAGAGTCGTTCGACATGGTAGTGCCGGCAATGAAAGTGGGGGAATTTAATTTTACGGAAGTTGACGAAATTTTAAGAGCAGCACTTAGCAGTTAGCATTTAGCCATGACACGTTCAGTTTCGATCTTTTGGAGTAGAGGCGTCAGCATTTTTCTCAATGCCGAGAGTTCATCCTTCATTTCGCGATAATCGGTTTCCGACAAAAAATGCAGATCACGAGCAAGCAAGAGGTGGTATTCCAATTCGCTGGCTGAGCCAGAGGCAATTTGTAGGAAGCGTTGAAACTCATTGTTTCCGCGTTTCCCGCAGCCTTCCGCAATGTTAGCCCCGATCGACGCGCTGCAACGCCGCATCTGGCTGATCAACCCAAATAGCTCTTCGCGCGGAAAATGGGCTGAAACTTTGTAGACCCGCAAAGTCAACTGATGAGCTCGCCCCCCAACCTTGAGGTCCCGAAAATCTTTCATGAAGTCTCCTTGGCTAAATGCTAATTGCTAAGTGCCAAGTGCTGCAGTGACGGCGCTCACAGCTCCCATTCCTCCCCGCAATTCCCTGATTCCCCAGCATTTAACCCTGAAAGTGCAATGACTTCGGTAACTTTTCTCTCCTGATTCCGGGGTGTAAGCTGCGACGTAATGTCAGACCAGTGTCGAACCGCGGGAAGTGGAAATCCGGGCGTCTCTCCGGAGATTCGGAAAGAGAGTTCTTCTTCGGTGGCAGACAAATCAGGCAAACCAGAGAAGACCGAGAAGAGGACTAGCCGCCGCTATCCGGACATGCAGAGTGCGGTGCGTTTTCCCATCAAGCTGCCGATTTCGGTGAAGTCGAAATCAGGTGACAGCGCGACGCAAACCCAAAACATCTCCGCCAACGGCGTGTTGTTCCAGGTGGACGCGGAAATGCCCGTGGGCTCGATGGTGGATTTCACCATCTCTCTGCCTGCGGAAGTGGTTGGCGCCGAAGCCGACGTCCGACTCGATTGCCGGGGCCGAGTAGTGCGCAATTTTGAAGAAAGTGGCCGGCGCGGTGTGGGCGTGGTCATTGATGAATATCGTTTTGAGCGCCGTTAGGCGCTTGCAAGGGAACTGATGGCGAGCATTCCAGTCAGCACCGAAGATAACATCGAGCAGACGATCCCGGATGAGGGCGGAGGCAGGTTCATCCGCGTCATCGTTGCGGACTCGCAGGCTATCTTTCGCGCCGGATTGCGCAAGATTTTTGCCCTGGAAGACGATATACGAGTGGTCGGACAAGCGGAGACGTTGTCGCAAGCCCTGTCCGCCGCCAAGAGGTTTACCGCCGACATCCTGATATTCGAAGCCTCGCTGGCGCCGAATCCGATTGATGCCGTTTCTGAGTTGTTGCGCCAAGCTCCCAAGTTGCGGCTGGTAGTCATCACCCCAGAACCTAACGAAGAAATTACTCTGGAACTCTTCCGCCGCGGAGCGCACGGAATCGTCTCTCGCGAGGTTGAGCCGGAACTGTTCGTCGAATGTTTGCGCAAAGTATCCAAAGGCGAGCCCTGGCTGGATAGCCGTGGAGTTCAATGGGTTCTGGAAGCATACCGCTCGCAAGGAACGCGCCCCACGTCATCGCGGGCCAAGGTGCAGTTGACCCCTAAGGAATCGCTGATCGTTTCCTGTGTCACCCAGGGCATGAAGAACAAGGAAATCGCCGTTCGGGTGGGCACTACCGAACAAGTAGTGAAAAATTATCTGCGCAAGGTGTATGACAAGCTAGGTGTGGCCGACCGCCTTGAGCTCGCGCTGTTCTGTCTCCACAACCGTATTCTGGATGGCGGCCCCAAGCCCGCCGAACCTACACAACCCTCACCCGCCAATGGCAGTTCCGCGGCGCCTGCTGGGGCAGTTCCGGAAAAAGTAGGATAACGCTGAGCAGTCAGCACTCAGCACTCAGCATTCAGCAAAATCAGCAAACCGCGTTGCTGCCTTAAGTCTGTTTACACTCCCGAGCTTTTTGGAAATCTCTAACCACAGAGGACCACAGCGCGGAATCAACACCCAGTCATCCTAGGAATTGGCTGAGTGCTGAATGCTGAGTGCTAACTGCTGCTGTTGCGCTTCCCAGCGCTGGACCATAAAATCGAAGTAGCTCGAGGGTTGTCGAAGACATCTGCAGCAGCTTCCCACGTAGTTTCTGGTCATTAACATAGTCTTGTACGGGGAGAGATGGCCGAGTGGCTGAAGGCGCACGCTTGGAAAGCGTGTTTACTCGAAAGGGTAACGTGGGTTCGAATCCCACTCTCTCCGCCATCCACCTTTGTAATCTGGTAGTTGAAGCACGGTGATACCTACACTGATACCTAAGTGGAGGATCGCCATTGAACCGAGAAGTCAATGTAACCAAACGTGTGCAGACCAACAAAGGGCTGCGCTACTGCCCAGTAGTTCTCTCTGCGAATGGTCGCATCAAGCCTGATGCCGTGATAGTCAACGGCAAACAAGAACGCCACCCTGAAGGTGCATACTACTTGGAATGGAGGAAAGGCGCGAAGCGCGTGCGCCTCTCAGTGGGCAAGGATGCTGCCGACGCCAGTGCGCGACGGCTTAGCAAGGAAGCCGAACTGAACGCAGTCAACAATGGTGTGGCGGTGATTGGACCAGATGAGGGCAAGGACGGGCATCCTACAATCGCAGCCGCGGTCACCGATTTCTTAGAAGAAACCAAGCTCAGCAAGAAGCCTAAGACCCACGCAGCCTACTCGAAGTCGCTTGAGTACTTTACGGAATCCTGCACCAAGACGCATTTAGCGGACATCGAGCGCAAAGACATGCTCAGGTTCGCAGCGTTCCTAAAGGGCGAAAAGGAGCTCCATCCCAGAACTTGCTGGAACAAGTTTTCAAACGTCATGTCGTTTCTGAAGGCACAGGGAATTCGCGGTCTGGTAGGTAAGAATGACTGGCCGCGCTACGTGGAAGAAGAACCGGAAGTCCGTGAGCAAGAAGAACTCGACACGTTGTTCGCGGCCTGTGACGAGCAAGAACGGCTTTGGTTCGACTTTTTCTTGATGACAGGAATGCGGGAACAAGAAGTGATGCACTGTTCGTGGGAAGATGTGAACCTGTCTCGAAGCACCGTCACGGTGCGTTACAAGCCGGAGTACGGCTTTAGCCCAAAGAACTACCGTGAGCGTGAGATCCCCATTCCTACCAAGCTCGTAAAGAGTCTGAAGGCATCGAAGGCAAAGTCCGATAAGGCCTGTGATTTTGTGTTTCCGACGGCGGGTTGCAAGCCCAAATTGGATTTTCTAGACACTCTCAAGGCAGTTGCTGACCGTGCCAGGCTTAGTAAGGATAATTTCTGGCTCCACAAGTTCCGAGCGACGTTTGCAACGTGGTCGCTCTGGGCAGGCGTAGATCTACGAACGGTGCAGCAATGGCTTGGCCATTTAGACATGGAGTCAACGATGCGGTACCTAAAGCCGTCGCGTAGTCAGCAGGTGCGTGAAAAAGTGAACGAGATCTTTGCTTAACCCTTGCTGGACATCGATTTTACGCCTTGCCCGATTAGCCATCTGCTGATTGCGGCAGGGTCAAACCTAACGCAGCTACCCACACGAAACGATGGTATCGTGCCTCTTTTTGCGCGTCTCAGAATAGTGATACGCGAAATCCTTAATAACTCTGAAAGCTCCTCAGCGGTCAAGGCGTGATGTATCCCCCGGATGCGTGAAGCCAGGGATTTCAGCTGGTATGGACTGTTGTTATCGATTAGGCTATTGGCCACTCCTCTGCCTTTCCCCCGCTGGCTCGGCGTCTTCTTAACCCATGTGAAGATGTTCCAGTGCCCGGGCTACGCCATTGATCCGTCAATTTTGGCTGAATCTGGATGCAGGAGGAAGTGACCAAGGTCATGCTGGACCTCTGTGGGTTCCAAGGACTCTTCGCCCGATGTGGAAGCATGAACGGGACCTAAAGGCGCGTTGGTCCAGCTGACGGCCGATCAGTCGGCTACCAGGCAAAACCCGCATGAAATCTGAGACTCTTTAGTGGCGGTGTGCCAGTTGTGCGCCGGAAATTGGGTTCAGGCACCTTCGCGAGACAGCAGTAGGGCAGCGCAGGCTCGGTAATGATCTAGCGCCTACGCAAGGCGCAACCGATAGGTATCGTCACGATCAATGGTCCCCGGACGGCGTGACGCTGAAGCATCTGATTGCGGGAGGGTGGGGTATTTGGCCGAGTGGAAATCTCTCGCATAGCAAAACTACATTGTTTGGCGCGTTCTCAAGGTTGCCTGCGAGTACTCCACATCTGCCGGGTCGAAGATGTGGAGACGCAGCTCTAAGAAGCTATTGCGTCGCTGTTGCGGTGCCTCGATCCGTCCCCGAGGTATCCCGATTGAGCGACGGAGCTAGACAATATGCTAAAGAGATTGGTCCCGATCGCGTGACGCCGCGTCAAAAGCAGGTCGTTGGCGCCCGGGTCCGGATTTGTGTTGCGAACCTGACTCGCTGTTAACGCGTGTGGGACGCGCGATCGCGACGGG